>ERZ773187.218-NODE-218-length-59363-cov-20.028748_pt1 | contig 59363 bp, 36 predicted proteins | sample MGYA00511242_ERZ773187 | MGnify/ENA primary metagenome ERZ773187 (study PRJEB29015, sample SAMEA2737744) | human gut metagenome | biome: human gut; feature: human-associated habitat; material: faeces | place: China | collected 2012 ...
ATTGCTATTCGGTGGCAAAGATACGATTTTTCCTCGTAACTTCCAAGGTTTTTGGTAAAAATGTAGGGATGATGATAAAGAAAAATAGGCGGCTCCCGATATGTTCGAGAACCGCCTAGTAATTTAGGCGTACCTGCATAGTTCCGTGGATGAGGTTATCCAAAGATGCAGCATAGCCTATACATAAAGAATTTTACATCAAGTACTCCATACAGTTGTGCCCTAAAGTTTTTGAAAAAACTCTTCACTCTTCACCGGAAGAACATAAATATCTGTAACTTAGAAACTTGCACGGGTGAAGAGTTTGCGCCACTCTTCACCTCTCTTCACCCACTCTTCACCCGAAAAAAATCTGTGTAAATCCGTGAAATCTGCGTGACATCAAAAAAGTGGTTTCAGCCCCCCGACCGAACAGGCCGAGCTTCCGTTTCAATTTCGTGCGTAATCCGAAGGTGAAGAGTGGTGAAGAGTGGTGAAGAGTGGTGCGCCACTCTTCACCTCTCGCAACCCCAGTGTTTATCGGGGTTTCAGCCGATTTGGTGAAGAGTGAAGAGTAAAAAAGAGAGTTGTTGTTTATACCAGCTCCCGACGTATAGTTTTGTGCCTGGCAATGGCAGGTTATTGCCCTGGTAAGGGGCAATGTTGTGCCATAGTGAGGCAATAATCGCTACAAGCCGCTTTACGACTCGTCAGTACTATCATGGCGACCTCTCAGTAACGTCTTTGCACCTTGTAAGTACTATCGCTATTGCTTGTAAGTACTATCGTTGCGATGAGTTGTTGGAAAGGATGAGGATAAAGCTATTTAGGGCACAACAGTATGGTGTCATAGATGTCAAGTTCTTCCTGTTTAGATTCATTAACATAAAGCTCTAAAGCTGCCAAAGGAGAATAAGAGAGGTTGGAACGTAAACAGTTGGGAATGAGTAGATTTGCACAAAGTTGCCAAATCGGCATAAGGCAAGCGAGTGAGGAATATTGAAGTAGTTCAGTTACCAAATCGTGCACCCATTGGAAGTGAAAGCGTCTTGTTTTCCATCTCCTTATTTGGATACAAGACCACGTATGCACTATCTTGAATAGCATCTTTCGGTGTCGCCTTTAATATCTCATGGAGATAGAAACTTGAAAACTCCTCGTATTCCATCCGGAACAAGTTGGGGGACATTCCTGAGCGTAGCTTCCTTGGTAAGTTTGGGTTGGGCTCTATATTTGTAGTTATTGTTCAGTTGAAATCTTGCGGAAACGTTCTTGAAGTTCCGCCATTCTTTTCATGAGGGCAGAGAAGTCCAAAGATTCACCATAGATGAAGCTACCTCTCATCTCATTGTAGTCTGCCTCATAACTTGGCAAGAGCGCATCGCTTGGAACAATCTGGATGCTTTGTGGCAGTTCTTTGTCATAATCCACATACCCTACATGATAGAATTTGCGTCTGTGGTTGACGATGTCTTCGTATAATGCCACATCGTTGAGAGCCACTTCTGCGTATGGAGTCTGCATCAGTTTTTCCAAATCGTAGAAATGACGTGTCATCCGATGGGTACGTGGATCGGCCTTCTGATATTCCTCGCAGAGAAGAAATGCCTTTTCGAGGAAAGTGCGAGCAGGCGTAACCGTGCGAATGGTTTGAACCAAATCAGAGTCCACATCCTCGCCATCGAATGCTTGTTCTACCAATGACGATATGCGTCTCATTTCAAAAGGCTCAGCCATAGACAAGACACTAATCTCAATTTTTACCGTTGGAGTGGCGTATGCAGCGTTGCTTTGGTAGAGCGAAGGATATTTGACGAAAATCACAGATGGGTCTTTGTCGTGAGGCACTTTGAGCGGCTCTCCATTCTCACCCAATACGTCATTGTCTCCAATAACCGTTACGGGAAGTCCCAATCTTTTCAACTCTTCCTTTAACTCAGACTTGAAGTCGCCAAGAATATAATCCTGTGCCTTTTCTCGCAAATGGTGGATTTGTGTATTCGAAGTACAGTTGGCACAGGCAAGGCTCTTGACATTCAAGAAGAAATCTCTTGAAAGTGCGAGGTCAATGTCCTCACTGAATCGATTGATGATATTCCATCCCTTGCTAAGGCTTGTGCCACCTTTGAACAAGAGATACTTGCCTATGCTGGTATGGAATATGGCATAGAGTACAGCCGTTACCCACCAGTCCTTTTCGGCAGATGCCTCGTCTATCTGCTTTTCCTCGCTGACAGCCTGTATCATTGCCTTGCGCTCATCTATTGTAAAATCTATCCATTTGCTCATAATGCCTTGCTTTTTATGTTTCTTCTGATAATATTTCTCATCCATACGGGAGCCAACAGCAGGTCGTGCTCTATAGTCTCCTCTTCAGGATTTTCCGCCAACAGCTTGGAAATTTGCTTCTCATCGTCAGCCGTTATGTTGTTTTCGCCAATACAGCGAAGTGCCTGTACAAGATCACGCATCAAGACACCTTTAAAAGCAAAGTTTCTTGGAGCGCCATGTTTCAATACTACCATGCGTTTTCCCATGGAGAGTTTTCTGCTGGAGCCTGTCGTGAGGAAACTCGTTGTCATAGGCACTTGTGTAGAGAAGCCCAACAGGTTGGCTGCTGTCACTCCAGTAGGAATAATCACAGCCTTGTCTCTCTTGGCTATTTCTGATGCTAATTCAGAAGCAGAAGGGTACAGTATGCCAAAGCGAGTCTTGCGTGCCTTGACATACACACCTTTTGATATTCGGGAGATAATCCCCTCTTTCTCGAATATCGCCAGTAGCTTGGTGACGTATTCCACATCATACTGCGGAAAGGATGACACGAAGAACACCTCCCCGAACTTACAATGTGCGATTTTGCTCTTAATCTTGTTTACTACAGCTTCTTGCATAGCTTTACTATTTGATTTTTGGTCGGAATCATTGCAAATATTTCCGACTGCAAAGGTAAGGTTTTTATACCGTAAAGCCATACTTGTACTCTATTTTTTATAGATTATTATACAAATATTTGCTCAGATTTTTATATAAAGCATGAATATTAACCTAAAAAGTTCTAATTTCCATAGTTTTCTTCTTGCAAGCTATGCGAAATTTGGAAAAATGTCGTATCTTTGCACGCCAAATAAAGGCGTTCTTTGCATTTGTAAAATACAGAAACGAGCAGAAGTCCGCTCGTTTCCATATCGTTATCTATATAGAATAGGTAATTTTACAACTTCTTGATATTCAAGAGAAGTCCTATTTAGAGCGAGTTTGACTTACTAACATCTATGCCTAAACACTGGTTTATGCAAGTGCCCCTGGTTTTTGGGAAAAATATAGGGATGATGATAAAGAAAAATAGGCGGCTCTCGATATGTTCGAGAGCCGCCTTTTAATTATGAACACACACAACATATATGTGTGTACTATTTGTACAAAATGTTATTTCACTTCAACGAAGGCATAAGCACCTGTGATATCATTAAAGTAGATGTTATATGTACCTGCAGGAACAGAAATGTTGCTGCTGCCACCAGAAGTGATAAGAGTACCCTTACTCTCATATTTCTGACCTTCAGCAAAACCCCAGTTACCATCATCGCGCCACTTGTGATCAGCACGAATCTTCAAGCCACCAGCAGGAATCTCTTGCTTGGCAAGATACCAATTGTGAGGAGCCACTTGCTCCAAGTCGATGTCATCACCTTCATTCCACTTGCCACCTACACCTATCAGGCTAACATGCTTAAACTCTGTAGGATTCTGGTTGGCAAGTTTTGTCCATTTATAAGTCATGGTAGAGAAGTCGGCTGTGAATGTATAGTAAGCACCCTTCTCTGGGCAAACGATAGCACCACCACCGGCCTTCAACTTACCCTCAGCTGTATTTACGCCATCACCAGAAGCAGAACCAAAGGCATTATCCCATTTGCCAAAGTCACTGCCGAGCCAAATCTTCATGTTAGCATCACCTGTCCACTTCGTAGTAAAGTTCTGAACCATAGCAGTTTCAGCAGTCATCAAGCAAGACATGTTTTGGTCGCTCCAGCTTTGCAAAGCACCTACAAGATAGTATTCTGGTGCGATTTGTTTGATGGAATAAGTGTAGTCCATCATATTGATTGTCATCTGATAGATACCAGCCTTTGCAATCTTACCTGCGTTAGCCTTTTCGCCTTTTGAAGTGGTAGTGAGAAGTGTACCGCTCATTGCGTCGTCACCATCTTTTTCTACACCAACAACACCCTTAGGATTGTTTTCTACTGCCCAAATATTACCTGCATCTACATTACCCTGAGGAATAATCTTCCAGTATTGGTTATCGTCTGTTGTAGTAAACATAATGGTAAATACTGGATCCTCATAAACGTCTGCGTCTGAGTGGGTGAATTTGAATTTGGTGTCCAAACTCCAATCTGTCATTTGTCCAACCAGATAGTAGTTAGTGTCAATGAATGGAGCCTTTGGAGTCATTACAAGGTTTATCTTACCAGCATCGATAAGAACAGCCTGACCATCTTTGACTGCGTTTACATAAACCTGAGCATCAAAAGTGCGGGCTGTAGGACGCTTGCCGTAAGCTGATTCTACAACAGGTGCGAGGTCTGCTACTGCACCCTTACCATTAAGGTCAGTATTGACAGTTGTCTTGGTTGCATTCTCTACACCCTGAGGAGTAAGCTCCAAGCGGGCATTTGCCAAAGTAAAACCTTCAGGAAGAGCAGCGCTGCTCAAAGAGAAGGTGTTGACACTATCTGTTGTCACACTGGCAAAGTCGATGGCCTGAGCTGCTGTTGCAGTAAAGCCAGGAATTGTGATGGCATCTTCCTGTGGGTTAGTCTGAGGATCTGCCCAGTCTTTGAAATCTTCGCTGCAGGACCCCATAAAGAGGCCTGCAAGTGCGATAGAGATATATAATGATAACTTTTTCATTGTCTTTCGATTTTAAATCGTTATTTACTTGATTTCACCAGTTCCCTTAGCGATGTTGAGGTGAACCTGCTGACCTACATTACCTGTAGCTCTATCCTGGTCGCCGCCTGTTGCACGGTACTTGATCTTACCGTCTAATGTGACGAACTCAGAATGCCACCAGTCGTGTCCAGGAATCTTAACGTACATACGTACACCCTTATCAGTACCAGCAGGAACTGAACCTACGAATGCAGGAGATACGAATTCTCCGTCCTTGGTTGTAGGTACGGTGAATGACCAGCCTTCAGCTTCCTCTGCGAAATCGTCGCTACCAGCTGCAGGGCCAATGAGCCAGATTGTTGGCTTGTTGAACTGAACGTCATAGTGGATTTCACGGTTTACAACTGATGTTGTAACGATTACCAGATACCAGCCTGGGTTCTTGGAAGCGATATTGCCTCCATTGTCAATGATGTCGTCCTTGCAGTCGCCGGAAACAGTGATGCCAGCATAACCAACTTCGCTATTATTCCATGCTGCTGCAGTATTGAACTTGATACCGCTATCGTCGATATAGACAAGATGCCAGAATGTATCCTCTGTACCATAAACCTGAACCATATCGAAGCAATTGTCCCATTTCCAATCACAGAAGTTGCCTACAGTATATACATGGCTAGGCAAGTTGACTGGTGGCAATGAGAACAAGAGGTGAATATTGTTGAGTGAAACTACATTAGAAAGAATCTCTGTTCCCTCTACAACATTACCATTGCTGGTCACAATATTTGCCTTCAAGCGGAAGTAAGCTTTAACGTCCATAGGGAAATCAGCCTCAGTCTTGCCTTTTTGCACATAGATGTTAGTCAAGGTACTTGCCAATGAAGCTGCATCAATTGCAACCTTGGCACTTGTGCTGGTTTCTGAAAGCTCAACAGCATCAGTCATATTTTCATCTGTTGCAACCTGTACTGTATATTGAACGCTAGCTGTATAGCCATAGTTAGGCTGTGAGCAGGTCAACATAATCTTAGACGAATTCGCCAGGTCGATTGGTGTATTCACCAATGCTGGAGTATTCAATTTGAACTCTGTTGGTGTCTGAATAGACGGATTAGAGTCATTGTCGTCGCTACAAGCTGTCATGAGAGTTAAACTCATGACAACGAGTAGAGCTGATTTAATTATATTTTTCATAATGAATTTCTTTTTATGTTTACGAATTAATATCCAGGGTTCTGAATCAGATTCTTGTTAGATGTCAACTCGTTGGTTGGGATAGCAAAGATATTCAAATCTTTAGAGAAGTTGCGACCTTCCTTGGTGCCACCCTTCCACTGCCAGTTGTAGTTGACATTGCCACCATAACGGTTGAAACGGATCAGATCCATACGACGGCGACCCTCGAAGTAGAACTCACGGCTCCATTCATCGCAGATATCGTTCAGAGAATAGCTCTTGTCTTCAGGACGGGTAGAGGCATTTGCACGCTTGCGGATAGCATTGATAGCTGCTGTACCTTCAGCTGTAGTCTCTCCACCATTGAGGCGGGCATCAGCCTCTGCAAAGTTCAGGTAAGCCTCTGCTGCACGCATCAGGAAGTAGTCTGCATCTGGGAATGTAGCATCATGACCTGCACTACCGTCTGTCTTGAAGTTGGTAAACTTAGCAACAGCGAAACCGCTCTTGAAAGTAGAAACGTCATCATTATCCAATGTACGGTTTACACCGCAGAAGAGAGCACGGTCGTCACCGGCAGCTTCTGCTGTAGCGTAGCTTTCAAGATTTGGAACGTTACCAGTAGGGAAGAACTTCTTCACCAAGTCAGGACGAGCGCGGTTACCACCCCAAGCCTGGTCAGTACCATTGGTAGCTGAAGGGTTGTTTGGATTTGCGTGCATATCTTGATCGTAGGTAGAAGCCAACAGGAAGAGTGTTGAACACCAGCTTGTGGTCTTCAAACCATCCTGCAAGAGAGGGAAGATACCCTCGTAAGCTGCATCAGTCTCACCGTTATCGCCCATGAAGAGCATCTGGTAAGCACTCCAGCCGTTTACGCTTGTGGTGTTCAGCTTATAAGATGAATCCATCACCTTCTTGGCGTATTCCTTTGCCTTTTCCCACTGAGCTGTGCCAGTATAAACCTCTGCATTGAGGTAGAGGCGGGAGAGAAGCAACCAGCATGCAGCCTTATCTACACGGCCGTAACCGGCATCTGATGACTTCTTAGCCTTTGCTTCAGAAAGGTTTGGTTCTATTTCAAGAAGCTCCTTCTCGAGCCATTCGTAAGTCTGTGCTCTGGTATATCTTTCAGGCTTGGTCAATGGCTGAAGTGTAAATGGGATGTTGCCCCATGCATCCATCAAGCTATAGTATTCGTATGCTCTCAGGAAGCGAACCTCAGCAAGCTTGGTTGCATCCTGATCTCCTGCTTCAGCAAGATACTGGTTGCAATAAGCAATACCAGTTGTAATACGGGCGTACAAACCGGTCAACATTGGGTTTGTGGCATTGTAGTTATTATAGCAGAAGCCGGCAATACCATCATCACCCCAACCGCAGATAGCTTCATCGGTTGTGAGCTCGTTTGCATTGAATGTCTGGCGTACAAAACCAGATGTACCACCATCAATACCATCAATGTCGCAATCGCCATTAGCACCACCATTACCAGCCATGGCAAAGTTAGCGTAGCACTTGTTGAAAAGACCATCGATGTTAAGGTTTGTCTGGATGTTTGGGTTAATCGGAGTAACGTCCAAATCACCGACACATGATGTTGTTGTTCCCATTGTAAGCAGGAGTGCTGCTACAGGAACAATATTTTTAATATATTTTTTCATAATTGATATCCTTTCTTATTAGAAATTCAAGCTAAGACCAACTACTACAGAGAATGGACGTGGGTAGAGGTTGTTGTCATAACCATCGCCTACTTCTGGATCCAAACCGTCATAATTGGTTATTGTGAATACATTTGATGCAGTAGCGTATGCACGACCTGAAAGTCCATGCCAGCCGCTTGACTTAAACAGGTTGTTGAAGCTGTAACCCAATGTGATGTTGTCACACTTCAGGAATGAAGCGTTCTTCACATAGTAGTCAGACAACTTAGAAGTGATTTCGTAGGTCTGCCAGTTTCTCTCAACTGTACTCTTCAAACGGTTAGAGAAGTACTTCAAAGAGTTAGAGAACCACTCACCTGTATTCATGTTACTCATGCCCTGCTCAACATTGTTATATACATAGTTGCCGAGGCTTGCACGCAAAGAGAAACCGAAGTCCCAGTTCTTGTATTCCAGGCGAGAAGAGAAGCCCATAGTTACAGGAGCTGCTGGGCTCTTGTAGAGATACTTATCGCTTTCATTGATCTTACCGTCACCGTTACGGTCAACTACGCAGTTCTCAATTGGCTTGCCGTTCTTGTCGTAAACCTGCTGGTAAACATAGTATGAGTTCATTGCATAACCCACCTGGTTAGCCTGCAGATAAGCACCAGAACCATCACCTACCTTGATGTTTGTATTAACAACAGGAGCACCATTCTCTGATACACCATTCAAGTCGGTAATCTCGTTCTTGTTGTAAGTGAAGTTGTATGTCATGGTCCAGAACCAGTCCTTGGTCTGGATAGCACGCCAGGTAATAGCTGCTTCAACACCGGTATTCTTCAAGGAACCGATGTTCTGCCATGCCTGGTTCTTGTAACCTGCCATAGAAGGAAGTGGAGCATAGTTCAACAAGTCGGTAGTCTTTCTGTAGTACCAATCTACGCTACCAGACAATCTCTGATCCATGATGCCCCAGTCCAAACCTACGTTGTAGGTAGTGGTTGTTTCCCACTTCAAGTCAGGACGGTAGTTGTTTGGTCTGTAGAGCTCACCTGTACCAGTAACAGGATAGAAACCGTTTGTACCAGTGCTGATAGCATAAGAAGGAATCCACTCATAGTCACCGATAGAACCAGCCTGCTGACCAGTTTTACCATAGCCCAGACGGAGTTTCAAGTCAGACAACCAGTCAGCGTTCTTCAGGAACGCCTCTTCGTTAGCCTTCCATGCAAAAGCGAATGATGGGAACCATGCCCAGTGCTCCTTGAAACGTGAAGAACCATCATCACGAACGGTTGCTGTCAGGAAGTAACGGTCGAGCAAGGTATAGTTGGCACGTCCGAAGAAAGATACCAGGTAGCTTTCGCTCTTCTCGCTATATGGAGTATGAGGACGCTCTGTACCTTTAAGACTTGCATCGTTATTTGTTTCAGGATAATAACCTACATAGTCATTGTTCTTGCTGCGCCAGAAGTGCTGCCACTCATAACCTGCCATGATGTCGAAGTGATGAATCTTGTTGAAATCCTTGTAGTACTGAGCGTAAGCACTCAAAGAGAGGTTGCGCTTCAGAATTTCCTCACCACCGTAGCTGCCATAGTACAATGCGTTTGTGCAAGATGTAGCAAATGACTGGCTCTGGCGACCCTTTGAGATATCTGCACCCAAGGTAGCATGCAATCTCAAGTCCTCGAAACCGTGTACCTTATAGTCGATGTCTGCACTACCGATGAATGAACGGCTGTGAGCAATCTGACTGCCCTGATCCAGCAAAGACAGAGGGTTAGGCATCTGTGTGGTGCTGTCAAAAGTGAAAGGCCATGTGTTATCACCATACTCTGCTTTCTTTGACCACTGGAAATAGCCACCATAGTTCTTGAGAGTCTGGTCCAGGAGACTGTTGCCATCTTTGTCTCTGAGCTGATTCTTGTGATATTCAGATGTAAAGTTGTATGGATCCTGGGTTGGGTCCATTCTTACAGCTGATGAAACTACAGAACCATCAGTATATAAGGTTCTGGCATACATACCCTTGGCATTCAGGTTCAATGTCAAGTGATCCTTGAAGAATGATGGGTTCAAGTTCAAAGATGCTGTAGCACGCTTGAAGTCTGATGTCTTGACGATACCCTGCTGGTCTGTATAACCTACAGAAACACGGTATGGGAGAGACTTAGCTGCGCCAGAAACTGTAATGTTGTGGTCGTGGCTGATAGCTGTACGGTAAATCAGGTCCTGCCAGTTGGTGTTGGCTGTACCCAGTGCGCTATAAGCCTCACTGTCTTTTCCATACAGTTTTTCAACTGTTGCACGGAACTCGTCAGCGTTAAGAACATCAATTGTGTTCTTCTTCTCGCTGATGGTTACGCTACCAGAGTAAGAAACGGTAGGCTTCTGACCCTTGCGACCCTTCTTGGTTGTAATGATGATGACACCGTTAGAACCACGGGAACCGTAGATAGCAGTTGCAGAAGCATCCTTCAAGACACTGAAAGACTCAATATCCTGTGGGTTTACTACAGAAAGGAGGTTAGAAAGACCCTTAACACCATCGTTGTCCATTGCCAGACCATCGATAACGATCAATGGGTCGTTAGATGCGTTCAGAGAAGAACCACCACGAACACGGATCTTGGCACCACCACCAGGAGTACCGTCGTTGCTGGTAATGTTTACACCGGCAACCTTACCTGTAAGCATATCCTGTGCGTTGACAACCACACCCTTGTTCTTAGAGTCTGGCTTGATAGCTGTAACAGAACCGGTTAAGTCAGACTTCTTAGCCACACCATAACCGATGACTACGACCTCATTCAAAGACTTAGAGTCATCCTGCAAGGTAATGCTCATTTCTTTAGAAGCCTTCACGGTCTGTGGAGTCATTCCCAGATAGGTGAAAGTCAGATTAGTACCTGGAGCTGCGTCAACAGAGAAGTTACCATCCATGTCGGTAATACCTACTGCCTTACCGTTCACTGTAATGGTAGCACCCATGACAGGCTCACCGGAAGCATCCTTCACATGTCCCTTAATCGCATTAGTCTGCGCAAAGGAACTCACCGTCAGAAGCAGACCACCTGCGAGGGTCAATGCTCTGAGAGGTAATTTAATTTTTACCTGCTTCATCATTTGCTTGATTTTTAAGTTTATGTTTATACTATTGTTATTCTTAAAATGAATATTCTGCTTTTAGTCTCTGGCCTGTTTATGTAAAGAGGTCGAGTTGTCTAATTGTTTATTCTTTCTGGGTGCAAAATTAAAGTCTTTTTCGATACGATGTACTATTTTTCAGTTAATTCCGTTATTTCTTATGCGCAAACGTTTGCATTCCTTTTGCTTGATTTAGGTCAACAAAAAAAGTACAAAATAGCGGATATTTGCCTAATTTTGCAGCGTGATTTAAAACAACATGAACGAAAATAACAACATAACAATGAAAGATATTGCTCGCGAACTGGGAGTCAGTGTTGCTACAGTGAGCCGGGCGTTGAAGGACAGTCCTAGAATCAGTGCTGCCCAGAAGGAGCGTATCCAGACTTTTGCGCGTGAACATAATTTCTTTCCGAACATGCTTGGTGAGGCTTTGCGCCATAGCAAGGTACAGCCGATGAAGGTCATCGGAGTCATTGTACCGGAGTTCGTACATTATTATTTTATGTCCGTCCTTTCGGGCATAGAGGAGGAGGCGAGAGCCCGCGGATATCGTGTGATGGTGGCACAGAGTAACGAAAGATACGACAAGGAAGTGGCCATCTGCGAGGACTTCTATAAGAATAAGGTATGTGGTATCATCGTATCACAGGCGAAGGATACCAAGCAGTACGCCCATTTCGAGAAGTTGATGAACAATGGCGTGCCTCTCGTCTTCTACGATAGAATCTGTACGGGCGTGAACTGCTCCCGAGTGGTAGTAGATGACTATATGGGCGCCTTTACCGCCGTTACCCATCTGGTGGATACGGGCTGCAAGAAGATAGCCTTCTACGGTTCGCCGATGAATATGGAAATCTCCAAGAACCGTTATAACGGTTATCATGATGCACTGGTGAAACATGGATTGACGGAGAACCCCGACTGGGTGAGAATCTGTGACAACCGTGCCCAGGCAGAGGTGGTTACCCCAGAGATATTGAGGGAAGAAAATCATCCGGATGCTTTCTTCGCCATCAATGATGATACGGCGATAGGCATTCTCTATACAGCCAAGCGAATGGGCTTCGATGTGCCGAATGACATCAGTATCTGTGGCTTTACCAATGGCGACAGAGCCAAGGCTTGCGATCCGATGCTCACCACGGTAGAACAGCGTGGAGTGGCTGTAGGCGAAGAGGCTGCCAATATTCTCATCGGACTGGTGGAAGGATCCACCCCTACGCATGACGTTGAGAAGCGAGTGGTAAGAACTCGTCTGGTGGTTCGAGGAACTACCCGATAAAATTGAAATTTTAAAATAACAACAATATGACACAAAAACCTGATTTAAGTTTCTGGAAGCTCTGGAATCTGAGCTTCGGATTCTTCGGAGTACAGATTGCCTACGCTCTTCAGAGCGCCAACATCTCCCGAATCTTTGCAACGTTGGGTGCTGATCCACACAACTTGAGTTATTTCTGGATTCTCCCTCCATTGATGGGAATCCTTGTACAGCCTATTGTCGGCACATTGAGTGACAAGACCTGGTGCCGTTTTGGTCGCCGCATCCCTTATCTCTTTGTGGGAGCCACGGTCGCCGTACTCGTGATGTGCCTGCTGCCGAATTCCGGCTCTCTCGGTCTGACGGTAAGCGGTGCGATGCTCTTCGGCTTGATTGCCCTGATGTTCCTCGATACGAGCATCAATATGGCGATGCAGCCTTTCAAGATGCTGGTAGGCGATATGGTAAACGAGAAGCAGAAGGCAAAGGCTTACTCTATCCAGAGTTTCCTCTGCAATGCCGGTTCTGTAGCCGGATATATCTTTCCATTCCTCTTTACCTTCCTGGGTATCAAGAATGTAGCCGAAGAGGGCGTGGTGCCTGATTCTGTGATCTGGTCGTTCTACGTGGGCGCTGCCATCCTCATCCTCTGTGTCATCTATACCACGATGAAGGTGAAGGAGTGGAATCCTCAGCAGTATGCTGCCTATAATGGTGTAGCTGGCGAGGTAGAAAAGGAAGAAGAGGGCAAGGCAGACTGGATTACCCTCTTGAAAAACGCACCTTCTACTTTCTGGAAGGTGGGACTGGTTCAGTTCTTCTGTTGGGCTGCTTTCCTTTATCTCTGGAACTATTCTACAGGTGCCATCGCTGAGACCGTATGGAATACCACCGATCCAAAGTCGGCAGAGTTCCAGGCGGCAGGCAACTGGGTAGGCATCCTCTTTGCCGTTCAGGCAGTAGGCAGTGTGCTCTGGGCAGTGGTTCTTCCTCAGTTCAAGAATACCAAGATGGCTTATAGTGTGAGCTTGATTATAGGTGGTGTGGGCTTCGCTCTCATCCCATTCCTGCACGATCAGTATCTGCAGTTTATCCCATTCCTGATGATTGGTGCCGGCTGGGCTGCCATGTTGGCGATGCCTTTCACTTTCGTAACCAATGCTCTGCAGGGTTATGGTCACATGGGCGCTTACCTGGGCTTGTTCAACGGAACCATCTGTATTCCTCAGATTGTGGCTGCCATCTGCGGTGGTACTGTTCTGAGTCTGGTTGGTTCTCATCAGAGCGATATGATGATTGTGGCTGGCGTGTTGCTTATCGCCGGTGCATTGTCTGTAGGCATTATTAAAGGTCATGAATGAGTGTATAAGTAAAACCCGTGCAAACGTTTGTGCAGGATTTGTCTGAAATTGTGCACATAGAAATTATATACTTACGATTTTTTTTGCTAATTTCGCACTGAAAATAATAAAATTAAATATAAACTAACTTCTAACGGACTCTTATGACGATACATTTTCATATAGAATACGGAACAATGTTCGGCGAGCAACTCGTCTTGAACATACAGGAGGATGATGAAGAAAAACTGAAACTTCCTATGGCTACTCTCAATGGTAAGGAGTGGTCGGTTGACTGGTGTGTAAAACAACCCGCCAAAGCCTATACCTATTATTATAGTGTAGAGCGAGACGGCGTGGTGGTTAAGACAGAATGGCTTCTTGTGAAGCATCGTCTGGAACTTACAGCCCTGAAGGCTAATAATCTGACCCAGTATGATCATTGGAAGGTGATTCCAGAGGATGCATATCTCTATAGCAGTGCCTTTACAGACTGTATCAATCATCAGGCTCCAGAAGAGATGAAGGAGCAGAATGATGCCAAGACCGTGCGCCTCGTGGTGCGTGCTCCTCAGCTTCGCGACGGTGATCGCTTAGGTGTTGTGGGCGCTGATAACCTGTTGGGCGCATGGAATGCCAAGAAGATGCTGAAGATGACTCAGCACTCTTATAATGAATGGGTTGCAGAACTGGATGCTGCCCATCTGCAGACTCGCCACATGGAATTCAAGTTTGTGGCTTACAATGAGAAGAAGGATTCGCTGATCTGGGAAACATCCATGAACCGCACCATCGACCTTCCTGAGATGAAAGCCGGTGATGCCATCACTTACGAACTGGATCAGGCATTCTTCGCCCTTTACAATCGCAAGCTTGCCGGAACACAGGTGCCAGTATTCTCTCTGCGCAGCGAGAAAAGTGCCGGTGTGGGCGATTTCGGCGATCTCAAGACGATGATTGATCTCGTGGCATCTACCGGTCAGAAGGTTCTTCAGCTTCTGCCAATCAATGATACCACCATCACCCATACCTGGACGGACAGCTATCCATATAGCTGCATCAGCGTCTTTGCTATCCATCCGATGTATGCCGATCTGAATGCCTTACCTGCATTGAAGGACAAGAAGGCTCGCGAGAAGGCAGAGAAGACCCGCCAGGAGCTCAATGCCTTGCATCAGATTGATTATGAGAAGGTGAATGATTTCAAGCAGGATTATCTGCAACAGATATTTGCACAGGAAGGTAAAGAGATGATGTCGGGAGCCGATTTCAAGGCTTTCTTTCAGGAAACACAACAGTGGCTCGTGCCTTACGCACAGTATTCTTACCTGCGTGACAAGAATGGCACCGCCGACTTCTCTCAGTGGCCAGACCATAATGTCTGGGATGAGGCTGAGCGTAAGGATTTGACCAACCCTGAAACCGAGGCATACCAGAACGTGGAGTTCTTCTACTTCGTGCAGTTCATTCTGAACAAGCAGATGCAGGAGGCACACGAGCATGCCAAGGCGAAGGGTGTCATCCTGAAGGGTGATATTCCTATCGGTGTGCATCGCCATAGTTGTGATGTGTGGATGGAGCCTAAGTACTTCAACATGAATGGTCAGGCGGGTGCTCCACCGGATGATTTCTCTGTAAACGGACAGAACTGGGGATTCCCTACCTACAACTGGGATGAGATGCTGAAGGACGGCTGCCTCTGGTGGACCCGCCGCTTCCAGAATATGTCGAAGTTCTTTGATGCTTACCGCATCGACCACGTGCTCGGCTTCTTCCGTATTTGGGAAATCCCTGTGCATAGCGTGCATGGCTTGCTCGGACAGTTTGCGCCAGCTATCGCCATGACCCGTGGTGAGATTCAGAGTTACGGCTTGAACTTCCAGGAGGACCGCTTCACCCGTCCGTTCATTACCGACTGGGTATTGGACCGTATGTTCCATGAGCGTGCCGACGAAGTGAAGGAGAAATATCTCGACCGTCTGGATGAGGAGCGCTATCAGATGAAGCCTGAGGTAGATACCCAGCGCAAGGTAGAGGCTCTCTTCCAGGATGTAACTGATGAGAAGGAAATCTGGTTGCGTGATGGCTTGTATGCCCTGATCAGTGACGTACTCTTTGTGCGTGACCGCAAGGACCCTGAGCTCTTCCATCCACGTATCTCTGCACAGCTCGACTTCATCTACGAGTCGCTCTATGATAACGACAAGGCTGCGTTCAACCGCCTTTACAACGACTACTTCTACCGTCGCAACAATCAGTTCTGGTATGGCGAGGCGATGAAGAAGTTGCCTAAGCTGGTTCAGGCTACCCGTATGCTGGTTTGTGCCGAAGACCTGGGTATGGTACCTGATTGTGTGCCATGGGTGATGGACGAGTTGAAGATTCTGAGTCTGGAGCTCCAGAGCATGCCAAAGGACCCAACGGTTAAGTTCGGTCATCTGAGCCGTAATCCATACCGCTCTGTCTGCACCATCACCAGTCATGATATGCCAACCTTGCGTATGTGGTGGGACGAGAACATCTCCCGCACCCAGGAGTATTACAACACGATGCTCTATCGTGAGGGACCAGCTCCTCATCCGCTCCCAGGTTGGTTGGCAAGAGACATCATCGCCCGTCACCTGGCCTCTCCATCAATGCTCTGCATCTTGAGCGTACCGGATTGGCTCGCCATTGATGAGAAGCTCCGTCTGCCGGATGCTGAAGCCGAGCGCATCAACATTCCTGCCAATCCAAAGCATTACTGGCGCTATCGCATGCACCTCAGTCTGGAGGAGTTGGCTGCCAACAAGGAGTTCATGGCTAACATTACAGAGCTTGTGGCACAGGGCGGACGCAATTAAGCGGGTGACCCTTCAAACAAGAAATAAAGGTGTGCAACCGTTTGCACATTGTTATACATCAAAATACCCTTCTATTTTTAGGAGGGTATTTTTGTTTTTCGTATCTTTGCAAGCAATAATGCAAGTGCGTGCAACGGAAGCTGTTTTCCTGATTGCCGGTGCTGCTATATCCTATAGTCTAACGAATAAACTAAAGAATAAACAATAGGTAAACAGAATGAAGAAACTGAATTTATTAGTGATGGGTCTCTTGCTCCCGATGTTGGCAGCAGCCCAGACCGTCAAGTCGCCTAACGGCAACGTCTCGGTAACTTTCTCTTTATCCGAAAAGGGACAGCCTACCTACGAGATGAGCTATAAGGGAAAGACTGTATGTAAGCCATCTCATCTCGGATTGGAGCTGGCTAAGGATAAGCATGCCTCTAAGGGTATGGAAGAAACCAGTCTGATGGATGGTTTCACAGAGACCGGCAGCAAGACATCGACCTTCGATGAGACCTGGAAGCCTGTATGGGGTGAGACTGCTACCATCCGCAACAACTATAACGAGATGGAGGTAAACCTGAATCAGGCATCTTCCAAGCGTAACATCACTATCCGTTTTCGCGTATATGATTATGGTATGGGTTTGCGCTATGAGTTCCCTCAGCAGGAAAGCCTTAATTATTTCGTGATCCAGGAGGAGCATACACAGTTTGCCATGGCAGGCAATCATACTGCCTATTGGATTCCTGGTGATTACGATACCCAGGAGTATGACTACAACATTACTCCGTTGACAGGTATCCGCCCAATTATTGCGAAAAACCGTGAAGCTTACAAGAGCAATTCATCTACCACCGTCTTCTCGGATACCGGCGTTCAGACCTCTCTCCAGATGAAGACCAAGGATGGTCTCTATATCAATATCCACGAGGCTGCCTGCCTGGATTATCCAACCATGCACCTCAACCTCGACGAGAAGACATTGACCTTCGAGTCTTGGCTTACTCCTGATGCCGTAGGCAGAAAGGGATTCATCCAGACTCCATTCAATACTCCTTGGCGTACCGTAATGGTAAGCGATGATGCCCGTGATATGCTTTCATGCAAGTTGACGTTGAATCTCAATGAGCCTTGCAAGATCGAGGATACTTCATGGATTCATCCTACCAAGTACTGCGGCGTTTGGTGGAACATGATTGTTGGCACCAAGACCTGGAGCTATACCAATGACCTGCCATCTGTTCGCCTCGGTGTAACCGATTACAGCAAGTGCAAGCCTAATGGCACTCATGGTGCTACCAACGAGGAAGTAAAACGCTATATCGACTTTGCAGCCAAGAACGGTTTGCAGGAGGTGCTGGTAGAAGGCTGGAACGAAGGTTGGGAAGACTGGTTCGGCCATCAGAAGCTCGATGTCTTCGATTTCGTAACTCCATATCCTGACTTTGATATCAAGATGCTCAACGACTATGCTCATTCCAAGGGTGTGAAGCTGATGATGCACCATGAGACCTCTTCTGCTGCTCTCAACTACGAGCGCCATCTGGAGGATGCCTTCAATCTGATGAACAAATATGGTTATGATGCCGTGAAGACCGGTTATGTGGGCGATATCATCCCAAGAGGTGAGTATCACTACAGCCAGTTGATGAACAATCACTATCAGCGTGTGGTTGAAACTGCAGCCAAGCATCATATCATGGTGAATGCCCACGAGGCAACCCGTCCTACAGGTATCTGCCGCACCTGGCCTAACCTGGTGGGTAACGAGAGTGCCCGTGGTACAGAGTATGAGGCATTTGGCGGCAGCAAGCCTTATCACACCGTGATGTTGCCATTCACCCGTCTGCAGGGTGGTCCGATGGATTACACTCCTGGTATCTTCGAGACCAAGCTTTCTGAGTGGAGCAACAACAAGAGCTATGTTCATACCACTCTCTGTGGTCAGCTTTCTCTCTATCTCGTAATGTACAGTCCGCTGCAGATGGCAGCCGATCTTCCAGAGCATTATGAGAAGTACGACGATGCCTTCCAGTTTATCCGCGACGTAGCTTGCGACTGGGACGACTCCAAGTACCTGGAGGCAGAGCCAGCTAAGTATATCACCGTAGCCCGCAAGGCTAAGGGCACAGACAACTGGTTTGTTGGTGGCAAGACTGATGCAGCCCGTACATCCGTAGTAAAGCTCGACTTCCTGGATAAGGGCAAGAAGTATGCTTGCGCCATCTATCAGGACGGCAAGAATGCAGATTACGAGAAGAATCCTAAATCTTACCAGATCATCCACAAGACTGTGAAGAAGGGTGATGTCTTGAAGATTAAAGAAGCACGTGGTGGTGGTTTCGCCATCTCACTGCTCGCTAAATAATTTTTGGGAATTTGAGAGATGTCAGGGATAAGACCATAACTTCGTGTTATGAGGATGATTTCCTGATTTCTCTTGAATTCCTTTTCCCATTTTAAAACTACAGTTTTATAACTATAGTTTAATGACTAACAAGAGCTTAAATAATATGAATGTTCAAAAACTAATAATCGCAGCATTGACAGCTACTGTTTTACCAACTTCATTGAGTGCTCAGCAGACATTCAATGAGATGATGTATTCCAAGGAGAAAACCATGTTCGTTCTCAATGCCCCAACAGCCGGCAAGTCTTCTGTTACCATCCGTCTTTATAAGGATGGACAAAAAGGTAAGGCTTACAAGACGCTGAAGATGAAGAAGATGGGCGATGAACGATGGGGGGCTACCGTGAAGGGCGATCTGAAAGGTAAGTTCTATACCTTCGATATCGGTAAGGGCGAAACGCCGGGAACCTTTGCCAAGGCGGTAGGTGTGAATGGAAACCGTGGCGCTATCGTTGATCTCTATGATACCGACCCTGTGGGATGGGACAAGGATGTGCGTCCTGCCATCCAATCGCCAGCCGACCTCGTCATCTACGAGCTCCACGTACGTGATTTCTCCATTTCTCCTACATCGGGTTTGAAGTATCAGGGCAAGTATCTCGCCCTTACCGAACCTAAGGCTATCGAATATCTCAAGAACCTCGGCATCAATGCCATCCATTTCCAGCCGGTGTTCGATTACGCATCCGTAGATGAAACCCAGCTCAACAAGCCTCAGTTCAACTGGGGCTATGATCCGAAGAACTATAATGTGCCGGAAGGCAGCTATAGCACCGATCCATATTCTCCAGGAACCCGCATCAAGGAATTCAAGGAGATGGTGATGGCACTTCACAAGGCTGGCATCCGAGTGATTTTCGATGCCGTGTATAATCATACCTTCGATATCAATGGCAGCAACTTCCAGCGTACCTATCCTGATTATTATTATCGCAAGAATAAAGATGGAAAGTATAGCGATGGTTCAGGCTGCGGCAACGAGACCGCATCAGAAAAGCCTTTGATGCGCCAGTTTATGCTGGAGAGCGTGAAGTACTGGATTGATGAATTCCATATCGACGGCTTCCGCTTCGACCTGATGGGTGTTCACGATATCGAGACCATGCAGGCTATCCGTGAGATGGTAAACCGCATCGATCCTAGTATCTATATCTATGGTGAGGGCTGGAGTGCAGGCAGCTGCGCTTATCCTACCGAGAAACTCGCCATGAAGGCGAATACCCATCAGCTCAATGGCATCGGTGCCTTTAGCGATGATATGCGTGATGCCCTTCGTGGTCCTTTCTCTGATGACCATAAGGGTGCGCTCCTGGCAGGTCTTCCTGGCGAGGAGGAGAGTCTGAAGTTCGGTATCGTGGGTGGCATCGCTCATCCGCAGGTGGATATGAACAAGGTGAATTATGACAAGAAGCCTTGGACCAATAACCCAACCGAGCAGATCAGTTATGTAAGCTGCCACGATGATATGTGCTTGGTTGATAGATTGAAGGCAAGTATCCCATCCCTGACAGACAAGAAAATCTCTGAAGAGATGCGTACTGCCGAGTTGCTCCGCATCGACCAGCTTGCCCAGACCTGTGTGTTCACTTCGCAGGGTGTTCCTTTCATCCTTGCTGGTGAAGAGATGCTTCGCGACAAGAAGGGAGTGCACAACAGTTACAATTCTCCAGACAGCATCAACCAGTTTACCTGGACCAATCTGCAGAAGTATCCACAGGCATTCAACTTCTATAAGAATCTGATTCAGCTCCGCAAGAACCATCCAGCCTTCCGTCTTTCTACAGGCGATAAGGTGCGTCAGCATCTGGAGTTCCTGCCTAGTCAGGATGCCAATGGTAACCAGCAGACTTGCCTCGTAGGTTTCCAGCTTAAGAGTCTGGAGGGCATTGATGCCTGGAAGCATATTGTAGTCATCTATAATTTCAACAAGCAGGCAAAGAAGATGCTGATTCCTGAGGGCAATTACACCGTGGCTTGCTGCAATGGTGTTATCAACGAGGAAGGTCTGGGCTTCATCTCTGGCAAAGTAGTAGAGGTTGCCCCTCAGTCTGCCTTGATTCTTTATCAGAAATAGTCTATATATAATAAGGTATATATATAATAAGGTGTAAAATATGAAAAAGATAATAGCTTCATTAGTGCTTATGGGTAGCGCAATAAGTATGAACGCGGCAGTCAACGTAAGCCGCATTGAACCTACCGACTGGTATGTGGGTATGAAGGATGCTTCGCTCCAGCTGATGGTGTATGGCAAGGATATCAAGAATGCCGATGTCTCTGTGGATTATCCGGGTGTGAAGGTGGATAGTATCGCCCGCCTCGATTCTCCTAACTATCTCCTGGTGTATCTCAATCTCGATGGTGCCAAGGCAGGAGAGATGACGCTCAACTTCAAGCAGGGCAAGCAGTCGAAGAAGGTGAAGTATGTGTTGAAGAACCGTGAGATGGCGGGTGACAAGCGCATCGGTTTCTCTAACGAGGATGTGCTCTACATGCTGATGCCCGACCGTTTTGCCAATGGCAATCTGAAGAACGATGCCTTTAAGAACATGCGTGATAAGACCTGCGACCGTACAGCGCCTAGTCTTCGTCATGGCGGTGACCTGGAGGGAATCCGCCAGCATCTGGATTATTTCAACCAGTTGGGCGTAACCGCCCTGTGGTTTACTCCAGTTCTGGAGAATGACAGTCCTAATGATGGCAAGAACAGTACCTATCATGGTTACGCTACCACCAATTATTATCGTGTAGATCCACGCTTCGGAACCAATGCAGAGTATAAGCAACTTACTGCAGAGGCTCACAAGAAGGGATTGAAGGTGGTGATGGATATGATTTTCAACCACTGCGGTTTCGATCATCCTTGGGTAGCCGATATGCCATCGAAGGATTGGTTCAATGCTCCGGAATGGCTTGCTCCGGAAAATCAGACACCGGAGCATCAGAAGAAGATAGGAACCGTGGATGGCGCTGCTAAGGTGAATGACAAGTATCTCCAGACTAGTTATAAGTTGACTCCTGTGCTCGACCCATACGCCAGCAAGGTAGATCTTACAGAAACCGTAGATGGATGGTTTGTGCCAAGTATGCCAGATTTGAACCAGCGCAATCCGCACGTCATCAAATATCTGATTCAGAACAGTGAGTGGTGGATAGAGACCGTGGGCATCGACGGCATCCGCATGGATACCTATCCATACGCCGACCGTGATGCGATGGCACACTGGATGAAGGTGCTGGGCGAGGAATATCCTCACTTCAATACCGTGGGTGAGACTTGGGTGACCGAGCCTGCCTATACTGCTGCCTGGCAAAAGGATAGCAAGCTCTCTGAAAAGAACAGTTATCTGCCAACCGTGATGGATTTCGCCTTCTTCGACCGCATCAACAGTGCGAAGAACGAGGAGACTGATGATTGGTGGAACGGTATGAACCGCATCTACAACGTGTTCTGCTACGACTATCTCTATCCGAACCCAAAGAGCGTGATGGCATTCGTAGAGAATCACGATACCGACCGCTTCCTGGGTGAAGGCAAGGATACCCTGGCATTGAAGCAGGCGCTGGCACTTCTCCTCACCGTCAACCGCACCCCACAGCTCTATTACGGAACCGAGGTGCTGATGAATGGTACCAAGAGCGTAACCGATGGTAATGTCCGCAAGGATTTCCCTGGCGGTTGGGCTGGTGACAAGCACAATGCCTTTACTGCCGAAGGAAGAACACAGGCTGAAAACCAGATGTTCGACTGGCTCAGCCGATTATTGCATTGGCGTCAGGGCAACGAGGTCATCACCAAAGGCAAGCAGACCCAGTTCTGTCCACAGAAGGGTGTTTATGTCATTGCCCGTCAGTATAAGGGAAAGAACGTGATGACCATCATCAATGGCAAGAAGGAAGCCAACGAACTGAATGTTTCCCGCTATGCAGAGATTATCGGCAATGCAGAGAAGGCTACGGATGTAACGAATGGCCGTACCGTTCTGATCAACAAGAACGTGAAGCTTCGTCCTCGCCAGACTATGATACTTGAATTTTAAAACGCAAGTAGTTGCGATTGCCAACGCAAGTATATTCCTATATGAACGTTCCTGGAATTGTGTTTTTACACTTCTAGGAACGTTTTTTTCTTGATAAAAATTCTTTGGTTTCATTTTTTCTTCGTACTTTTGCATGCAGAAGTATAAAAACTTAATAAAAATGTTTGGAGAAATAGGAAAATGGCTATTAGATATATCTAAATATTTGATAACGGGCTATGTTTTAGCTAAAATGTTTGGTCAAGATGACTCAACATGGGTTGTAATAGGTGCAGTTGTAGTTGCGGCTTTGCTGTTTGTCTTAGGATTGTACTGTTTACGAAAGGACAAAGATAAAAATAACAAAAAGAAAGGAAAATAGTATGGATACTGGATTGTTTATTATGTATGGCTTTTTGTTGCTTTTGGCAGCAGGAATATTTATTTATGCCAAAATTGATGATCGCAAAGAACAGAAAAGGCAATAATATGGATTACGGATTATTAGGAATGTATATATTTCTGGCTTTGATTGCTGTTGGTTCTTTCATTTACGTTAAGATAGAAGACAGAAAAGAGCAAAAGAATAGTTAATGACTAGATACATTCTTTCCCTGATAGCAGCATTATTCATAACCTTGAGCAGTTTTGCGCAAGGCAGCCTTCCTAGTCGCTTTAATGTAAGCTATCTCAATATGGCGGCAGGAATGCCTAATAATTTTGCGGATGATATTTTCCAGGATTCATACGGCTTCATCTGGATCAGTACACATGGTGGTGGACTGGTACGTTATGATGGATTCAATTATATGAACTTCAATCTGGGCTCATCCGGTATCAGTCTGCGAAGCAATAGCTGCCGCAATGTGTATGAAGATCATTTCAAGCGCCTTTGGATAGCTTTCGAGGAAGGTCCGCAGGTGCTCGACCTCAAAACGATGCAGCCCATCATTCCACCTTGTGAGAATGAAAAGGTAGAAGCTCAGCTCAACAAGGCACTCAAGAACCTTTGCACCCGAATGTATTGCGATGCCAAGGGAAATGTATGGATGGTCGCTGCAAATCTCCTTACCCGTTTCTCCTTCAATGAGAAGGGGGAGGTGAATAGTGTCTTGTCCATCAGCTACCCTTACAATGCTCCTGATCTCGGTCTTTGTGATGTATACGGCAATGGCACGGTGGTGATGTGCAATAATGGAGTGGTGAGTGAATTCTCGGTCAAGAACAATCAGTTGGTGGTTAAGAATATATCTTCTCTGTTCCCTAAACTCGATTCCCGTTATGCGGGAGCCGTCATTTCTTATCATGGAAAAATCTGGTTGGCTACCAATCGTGGCTTGTTTAATAGCGCCAAGCAGGAATTCCACTGTTCGGCAACCGATCATTCACTCCAGCATGAGGTGGTAACGAGTCTTGCCATCACAGAGGATGATAAGCTCCTGGTGGGTACCCTCTGTGGTGTGGATATTATAGATGATAAGACTGGTACGATCGAGCATTGGAATTGTAGCAGTGTGAATCCGTTGAGTAGCAACTTTGTAAACAGCTTGTTGTCTAAGGATGGACAGATCTGGGTAGGTACCGAAACGGGTGGTATCACCAAGTTGGCACCACGCCAGTTGCAACTGGAATTTTTCAAGCACGATGCAGCGAATCCTGCCAGTCTTTCTCCGAATGCGGTGAATGCAATGTATGCAGCCCCGGATGGCACCCTGTGGGTAGGAACCGTAGAGGGCGGACTCAATGCTCTGGCTCCTGGCAGCAGGAACTTTACCCATTATACGATGGCAAATTCCGGTTTGCCCCACAACAGTGTTTCCACGCTTGCTGCCGATAACCGGGGGAATCTGTGGATAGGCACCTGGGGGACGGGCATTGCTGTGATGAATCTCCAGCAGCCTGGCAGGATCATTCCTCTTGTGGTAGATGTCAAGCATCAGCATTTGCTGAATTTTGCAGGAGCACTGGTGTATGATCCTATCAATGATGGTATGTGGCTGGGAACCAATGATGGTCTCTTCTTCTACGATTTGAAGCGTCAGCAGTTGATAGAGCCTTTCAAGGGCTGTCTGAATGTGCGTGGCTGCATCGGAAACCTGATTACACCAGATGGCAAGCTCCTGATGGGATGTGTGCAGGGTATGGTGGAGATCAATCTGAAGTCCCGTTCTCGTGGAAAGGGCGAGTTTGCCGTCGAATATCATCAGTATAAGTTGGATGCCCCAGAGAGTGGCGTGATAGACAAGATTCTCTCTTTCTGTCTGGCGAAGGATGGCAAGATCTGGCTGGGCAGCAATGGCTACGGCTTGTATTGCTATAATTATAATAAGGAGGGAAAGACATACGTGAAGTCCTTCACCACGAATAATGGATTAGCCAACAATACCGTGAAGGGTATTGTAGAGGATAACCAGGGTATGTTATGGATAGCCACGGATAATGGACTCTCCATCTTCAATCCGAAGACCGAGACCTTCAGCAGTTATTCCCGTGAGGACGGACTGCTCAGTTCGCAGTTCTATTTCAATGGTGCCATCCGTGATGCCAAGGGTAAGATTTACCTGGGTACCGATGAGGGATTGATGGCGGTTACGGGTGTGAACCATGCGGTTCATAACTTAGCCAGACTACGCTTTACCGAACTTCTGGTAGATAACCAGCCGGTGTTTGCCGGCAGTGATTATCTGGACGATGATATATCCATTGCCAAAAGGTTGTGCATCCATGAGAGCGACAAGTCGTTTACTATCTTCTTTTCTGCCTTGAACTATGGCAGCGAGAGTCAGGGGGGATATCTCTATCGCATGAAGGGATATGAGAACGATTGGGTTCAGCTGAAACCGGGGCAGCACAGTGTGCGCTATTCTACCTTGCCGGCGGGCAGCTATCAGTTTGAAGTGAAGTATATTCCTTCCTTCGATTCCGATAAGGAGCAGGTTATTTCAGTAGATATCAAAGTGACTCCTTATTTCTGGAAGAGCTGGTGGTTTGTCTCCTTGATGGTGATAGCCTTCATTGCCTTCCTGCTCTACATCTATACCAGCAGACTGGAGAAGATGCGCGAACGCGAGGTGGAGGAACTCTATCGTCCGATAGAGGCAGCTCTGAAGGATAGTGATGAGCCGGGCAAGTTGCAGAGTCGCATCCAGATGATTCTGGAGAACCAGAAACGCTATCAGGATAGTCAGAAGAAGTCGATAGAGGCTGACAGGAAACAGGTAGCCGAAAAGGAGCGTCCGTTTATGGATATCGTGATGGAGGTGATGGAGAAGAACTACGATAACTCGGAGTTCGGTGTACAGGAGTTGGCTGATGAAATGCGGATGAACCGCAGTGTGCTCAGTAAGATGCTGAATGCTGAGGCTGGTCAGCCTACCGCCCAGTTTATCCGCAACTATCGTCTCGACATCGCGAAGAAGATGATTACAGAAAAAGTGGCAAACCGGAACATCACGGAGATAGCCTATCGTGTGGGCTTCAATGATCCGAAGTATTTTACCCGTTGCTTTACCAAGCAGTATGGTGTGTCGCCTTCTTCCTATAAGGATTCGCTCGACGAGTAGGTGTGTTTGGAAGTACATAATTGTTAAGAAACCGAAATACAACAAGGAGTTGCTTGATTTAAGTCAAGTGACTCCTTGTTTTGTATGTGCGGGTGCACAACTAGTGGATAAGTGCGTAATAAACGGAAAAATCTACTGTTTATGCGGTTTGTCCACCTATTATTTACGTTTGTCCACCTACTTAATAGTGATTAATTGTACTTTTGCCACCGAAAATTAACGATCAAACCGATTTGCAGTAACAAACAAACCGTTTGAAAATTAACAAACCAAAGAAAATTAGAATAAACAAAATCATAAACCTAAAAAGTTTTAAGCAATGAGGAAACAATTATTCTCTATGATGCTATGCCTAGGAGCTGTCGGTGGTGCTTCTTTCGTAACCCCGATGACCGCTATGGCCGCTGTAGCACAGGACCAGGTGATTACAGTCAAGGGACAGGTTGTAGATGATCAGGGTGAACCTCTGATTGGTGCAACAGTGAAGACCAAGGATGCCAAGACCGGTGCTGTAACTGACCTCGATGGTAACTTCGAGATCAAAGTAAAAGCTAACGCTACTCTTTTGGTTAGCTATTTGGGCTTCAAGGAGCGCCAGATTGCTGTTCGCGGACGCGCTATCCTTGAACCTATCCAGCTTTCTTCAGACAACCAGTTGCTCGAACAGGTTGTCGTAGTGGGTTATGGTACCCAGAAGAAGGCAGACCTTACCGGTTCTGTAGCTATCGTCAATGCTGAGGAGATGAAGAAGGTATCTAACTCCAACATCTCTACCATGCTCGAAGGTAAGGTAGCTGGTGTGCAGATTACATCCGATGGTCAGCCAGGTGCCGACCCAAGCGTACGTATCCGTGGTATCGGTTCTTTCGGTAGCACTGCTCCTCTTTATGTCATCGATGGTGTGCCAATGGGTACCACTATCCGTGATTTCTCTCCTAATGATATTGAGACCATCCAGATCTTGAAGGATGCTTCTGCGGGTGCCATCTATGGTTCTCGTGCAGCTAATGGTGTCGTTATCATCACAACCAAGAATGGTAAGAAAGACCAGCCTCTGAAGGTGAACTACTCTGGTTACTTCGGTGTTGACCAGATTCCTGGCGATGTTTATGACGTGATGAACGCCGACCAGTATAGCAACTACCTGGGTCAGGCTTGCTCAAACTCCAACACTCCTCTGCCTGGTGGTTACAAGATGGGTGAGGATGGCAAGTATCACTTCCAGGATGCTACCAATACAAATTGGTTTGACGAAGTGTTCAAGACTGGTATCCGCCAGAATCACAACGTAGCCCTCAGCGGTGGTAGCTCTCACAGTACTTATAATGTATCTCTCGACTACTATAACCAGAAGGGTACATTGCAGGGTGCAGGTCCTAACTACGAGCGTTACACAGCCCGTGTGAACAATACCATGGACACCAAGTTCGTGAAGTTCCGTACCAGCATGGTTTACTCTCACTCTAACCAGGACAACATGGGTCTTTCCAATGCCTCAGAGTATGTTCAGGGTCTTTATGGTGATGTAACCAACGTGCTCCGTGGTACACTTCTGATGCAGCCAACCATCAAGGCTTACGATAACTCAACATGGGTTCTCGATGATAAGGTAGGTGCTGCCAACGGTTATCGCTACGATGCATACGGTTATGGTGTTTACTATGACAGCGTACATGGTGATATCTCTGCTTCTAACCCATTGCTGGTTAATAACCTCCTGCAGCGTAACACTTTGGTTGACCGCTTCGTAGGTACCGCTTCTGCCGACGTAGATTTGTTGGGCATGGTAGGTATCAAGAGCAAGAACCATGGTCTTCATTATAATGTAAACCTCTCTTACAGCAAGACAGAGGCAAAGGATAAGACCTGGATTCCTTCCTGGATTCAGAGCAACCGTGTATATCTTGCCAAGGAGAACGAGCGTCTTACCAAGGGCTCACGCAACTACAGCGACGCCTTGGTTGAGAATACCATTACCTACAATGGAACAATCGGTAAGCACAACATCAACCTGCTCGCTGGTATGACTTACGAGGAAGAGAACACCAACCTCTTGACAGGTTGGGGTATCAACTTCACGGAGCCATACTTCCTCCAGCTTCAGAATGCCAAGAACACTTACTCAGAGTCATACGAGTACAAGCATAGCTTGGCTTCTTACGTAGGTCGTTTGAACTATAACTATGCTGAGAAGTACCTGATTTCTGCAGTAGTACGTCGTGATGGTAGCTCCCGCTTGAGCAAGAACATCCGTTGGGCAACCTTCCCATCTGTATCTTTGGGCTGGCGCTTCGATAAGGAAAAGTTCTTCCCAATCAGCCAGGATATCGTTAACATGTTCAAGATTCGTGCCAGCTATGGTGAGCTCGGTAACGAGAATATCGGTGAGTACCAGTATATGGCTACCATGAACCGTAACAACATGACTTACAGCTTCGGCAACAGTCCTGTAACCGGTTCTGCCGTTTCTACCTTCGTGAACAACGATATCGCATGGGAGAAGAAGAAGACTACTAACGTGGGTATCGACCTCGCGATGTTCAACAACCGTCTGGAGTTCACTGCCGAGTGGTATAAGAACAAGTCAGAGGACTTGCTTTACTCTGTTCCTGTTCCTGCACAGACTGGTGTATCCAATACCTCTGTAACCATGAATGCTGCCTCAATGGAGAACAGCGGTTTCGAGTTCAGCGCAACCTATCGCAACCGTGACCATGCCTTCAAGTATGACATCAGTGCCAACTTGAGTACCTTGAAGAACAAGGTAACTTCTCTGGGTATCGGTAAGGACTCTTACATCTCTGGTGCATACGCTACCTACGTAGGTCAGGAGATCGGTCAGTTCTATGGTTGGGTTTACGAGGGAATCGCCCGTACACAGGCAGATCTCGACAACCACGCTACCCAGCAGGGTGTTAATGTAGGTGATTGCCTCTATAAGGATATTTCTGGTCCAGAAGGAACTCCTGATGGCGTAATCGATGCATACGACCAGACCGTATTGGGCAGTGGTCTTCCAAAGGTGAACTTCGGTTTGAGCACCCACATGGAGTATAAGGGCTTCGACCTCAACATTTCTACCTACGGAGTTTTGAACTATCACGTATCAGATGATATCTATAATAGCTTGAACTCTTGCTACGGCTATGGAAACAAGGAAGTAGGCATGCTGGATGCCAATCGCTGGTCAGAGGATGGTACCTACCTTTCAAGTGTTCCACGTACCTACGCTGCCAACAATGCAACATTGGCATGGAACGACCTCTTCAGCTCTCGCAAGATTCAGAATGCTGCTTACTGGAAGATTGCCAACGTAGAGTTGGGCTACAACTTCCCAGACAAGTGGTTTGGTGGATATGTCAGTGGTGTACGTCTCTATGTATCAGCACAGAACCTCTACACCTTCACAGGCTATCATGGATATAATGTGGACTATGCCGGCGGTACCTTTACCCCAGGTTACAACTTCTGCTCTTTCCCAAGTGCCAGAACATTTATGGCAGGTCTCCACTTCACATTCTAATAGTTTAAGAGATAAGGAAAACTACGAGAATTATTATTTAAAAGAACATTTGATATGAAACTATATAAATTATCATTAGCTCTCTTCCTTGGCCTCGGTGCTATGGCTACCACCTCATGCGAGGACAAGTTGGATGTTACCAATCCTAACCAGCAGACCACCGGAACCTTCGGTTTCAATGCTGATGATCTGGAAGAGTGCGTTATTGCAGCATACAACCATATTCGTATGGAAGGTTCTTCGGCACGTGTGGGTTATACCCTCGATGTGACACGTGGCGATGAGGTATGGAACTCATCACAGGTATGGTACATGCCTTTCGATGATATGAACGACCCAGTGACAGATGAAATCTCCATGTGGCCTTGGCGTGAAGCTTACTATACTATTAATGTATGTAACTTCATTCTTTCACGTACTACAGGCGATGATGCTTCGCTCAGCGAAAGCATGAAGCGAATCAAGGGACAGGCTCTCTTCCTCCGTGGTTATTCATACTATACATTGGCAGGATATTACCAGAATCCTGCGCTGATTACTGATTATGCCAACTATTCTACTCTGGATGGTCTCTATGGCAAGAACAGTACTTACGATGATGTGCTCGACCAGGTGGAGAAGGATTTCGCTGAGGCAATGACTCTTCTTCCTTCCCGTGATGCAGGTGGCGAGTGGGCAAAGGGTCGTGCTACCTGTGGTGCCGCTGCCGGCTACTATGCCCGTACCTTGATGCAGCGCCATAAGTATAGCGATGCGCTTACCGTGCTCAAGGATATCATGAACAAGAAGTATGGCTCTTACAAGCTGATGGCTAACTATGGCGACAACTTCCGTGAGGGTTCTGCTTACGAGAACAATGACGAGAGCCTCTTCGAGATTCAGTATCTTGACTACGGTTCACAGGGTGTGGATGATGAGTGGACTCCTGTCAATACCAGTCCTAACGCTACACAGGGTCATGCCGTAGAGTCTAACTTCGCTCCAGGTAGATTCGGTGGATGGGCAGACCTCTCTGCATCTCCATGGTTGTACAACCTCTTCAAGCAGGAGCGTACCAAGGATGGCAAGCTCGATCCTCGTCTCTACTGGACTATCGGTACCTACGAGTCTGACTGGATTGGTTTCGAGAATGGCAACGTAGCTTACAAGAGTGAAATGACTCCTAATGATACCATCATCACCAACAACAACTATGGTGGTCTCCCTATCGCTAAGTGGACTAATTTCCGTACCAACCTTTATGACAAGGTAACTACAGGTCTTCATTGCGGTATCAACCTCCGTATGATGCGTTACTCAGATGTATTGCTTCGTGCTGCAGAGTGCGAGAACGAGGTAAATGGTCCTACACAGCAGGCTATTGACTGGATCAATCAGGTTCGTGAGCGTGCCAGCCTGAAGGATCTGAGCCTCTCTGATTTCGATACCAAGGATAAGCTCTTCGAGCAGATTGCCAATGTAGAGCGTCCTAAGGAGTTCGGTTGCGAGTATGGTCGTGGTTACGACCTGATCCGTTGGGGATTCTTCTATGATCAGGGTCGTTTGGCTCAGTTGAAGGAACACGGAACCTTCCGCCGTTCTCCATACAAGGCTAAGGAAGCAGTCAGCTACTCTTTGGTAGGTGTTGATCCTGAGGTGAAGAGCTCTTACGATACATACGTACCGGGTCATGAGTTCCTGCCAATCTTTCAGGGCTTGCTGAACGATAACCCTAACCTGACTGGTAACTCTGCGAATACCAATACAGACAACTCTACTGATTTCTTCGGAAGAGGTTGGACAGTTCACCCAGTAGTAAACTTGGGCAAGTAACAATATCACAATATAGAATATATAAAATATGAAACACCTAAATAAAATAGCATCTGTCTTCTGCGTGGCAGCAATGGCTTTGACTGCATTGACAGGATGCGAGGGAAGTGACATGTTCAGTGTTAACTCTCCTGATTGGATTTCAGAGAAGATTGATTCCATCAATGCTGCTAAGGGCAATAATAATGCATTGCCAGAAGGTGAGGAAGATGTTTACACCGTTGGTGCTACTGACTATTCTTCTGGTTTCTGGACAGCCTTCTCTAAGTATTATGTCATACCTGAGGGCAAGACCTGGAATGCCGTGTTCAATCTGAACATCAACCCATCGGCTCCTAATACCTTCAAGAACTTCGCCCTCATCCTTGCTAGTGATGATGATCGTGGTGGCGCTAACTATAAGGAGTATGGAGCTATCCGTTTCGATAATCAGCCTAGCGGTAACTCTGAGTGGGGTGATTATATTGATAGAAGTGGTGTAGTAAGTGATCTTACTTTTGAAACTGATACCGATGAAGGTGTACAGAAGCTTGGTGGTACAGTAGTTGTTACTGTTGACCGCTCAGACCCTAATGCCTTCAGCGTCAAGATTACCAATGGTACTGTAACCAAGACATACAAGCAGTCAACCCCTCTTCCAAATCTCAATCCTGATGCAAGCGATACCAACATCCGTGCATTCCTTGTACCGGAAGGTTCTTACATCAACTTCCTCCAGTCTAACCTCGAGCCAATCGGTGGTTTCACTTCTGCAGAGGATAAGCAGCCTCTTTCTATGGAGTTGCACTCTGTTCCTAAGAAGGTTTTGGTTGGTACATCTCTTGAGGATGCAATGGCCAACGTTTCTGCTACCATCACATTCGAGACTGGTATCACCAAGGAGGTTCCTGCTGCTGAACTCGGATTCGTGGCTGTTCCTAACATGGATCAGGTTGGTGTGAAGACGCTCGTTGCTATCTACAACAAGACATTCAAGAACGAGAACTGCAGTACTCCTATAGCAGGTCAGGCTCAGTTCAGCGTTGTTGACAAGATGTTCAACAGTCTGGGTGCTACCGACAACTCAACTCCATTCTTCGGTGTTCTGTCAGATCCAGTAAAGGTAGCTCCTCATGAGACTCAGGTGATGCAGTTTACTAACTATACCAATGGTGGTAATAACTGGGAAAACTTCCTCGTTGTAATGGTAAACGGTGCTGGAACAGAATACGGTGTTACCCGTGCCGATTGCTTCGGTTGGGGTACAGCTTATGACGGCAAGGCAACTCCTTTCGGTGCTCCTGAAAATTGGGCTACATGGCTCGCTGACATGGATGGCGCCAAGGTTACTCTCTATACAACCAACAATGGTGATGGCACTGTTGATATCAAGTACGATATCCTGGCAGCCAATGGACATAAGTATCACATGGGCTACACAGGAATCTCTGGCGTAGATGCCAACGATTTCTTTGTCAAGCTCTCTCTTGAGAAGGCTCACCTGGAGTTTGATACCGTCATCGGTAATGAGGACAATACTTCTGCTTTCTTCGGAGCTCTCTCTAATGTGTTTGATGCTCCTGCAGGCAAGACTGTTTCTACTCAGTTCGTCAACTACACAGCTGGTGGTTCTAACTGGCACAACTTTGTAGCTGTGCTTGTCAACAAGGCAAACGACAAGGAGTATGCTGCCGTTCGTGCCGACAATTATGGTTGGGGGGCTGGATATGATGCATGTACTCATGCCTGCTCATGGGAAGACTGGGGGGCTTGGCTTGCCGCTATGGATGGTGCCAAGGTTCAGCTCTCTGTAACCAATGTAGGTAATGGTACAGCCAACATCAAGGCAACCATGATAGGCAACAATGGTGTAACCTACACCCAGACCTACAATGGCATCAACAACATCGATGCCAATGACCTGGCGTTCAAGCTCACCATAGAAAAGGCTCATCTGGTATTCGATTTACCATTTGCCAATTCTTCATTTGCATCAGCACGCAAGCATTACTCACGTGCACATCGCAGATAAGAGATTTTTGAAATAGTATGAGAAGGCATGACCTATGCGGAAACACATTCCCATAGGTCTGCCTTTTTTCAGAAAAGAAGATCATAAAACTAACTAAACGAAAAGAAAAATGAAAAAGCTTCATATATTTGCCCTTTTGCTGGCTTGTACGCTGGCGGTAGGATGCAGCAGTAGCAGTGATGATCCGGAGATTCCTGTGAATCCAACTCCAACTCCTACACCGACTCCAACCCCTACACCAACTCCTGGTGATCAGACAGCAGAGGAACTGGCTAATTACAAATGTCCTACCTATAATGATAATTATACATCGGTGGCTGCCTGGACACAGCGCTCGAAGTGGAATCTTGCCAATATGCATGATCCTACGGTGGTGAAGGCATCTGATGGATATTTTTATATGTATCAGACTGATGCCAGCTATGGCAATGAGCATCAGAAGGATATCCGCAACAGCAACAAGCATGGACACTTCTTCTGCCGTCGTTCCAAGAATCTTGTAGATTGGGAATTTGTAGGAGCCACCATGGTGGGCTTGCCTTCCTGGGTAAAGACAAAGCTCAATGAATTCCGCAAGGGCATGGGAGTGGCTGAACGTCCTGACAGCTATTTCGCCAAAGACCTGGACTTCGGCTTCTGGGCTCCATGCGTGCGCAAGGTCAACGACCATCTCTACCGCATGTATTATGCCATCACCTGTCCTGGCACCATCAATGGTGACGGAACCTGGAGTGAACGTGCCTTCATCGGACTGATGGAGACCAGCGATCCGGCTTCCAACAAATGGGAAGATAAGGGATATGTCATCACCAACGCTTCTGACAAGGGATTGAATTACAAGGTAAAATCAGATGATTGGGCAAACTGCTATTTCAAGTATAATGCCATCGACCCTACTTACATCATCACTCCAGAAGGAAAGCATTGGCTGATATATGGTTCCTGGCACAGTGGTTTCGCTGCTGTGGAGCTTGATGCCAATACGGGTAAGACCAAGGCTGCCTTGCCTAACCCATGGGGTACAGCCGATGATATCGCTGCTTACGGAAAGACCATCTTTACACGTACGTTGAATAACCGTTGGCAGGGTTCCGAGGCTCCGGAGATTGTATATCATGATGGCTATTATTATCTTTTCGTTGCTTACGATGCCCTGGATGTTCCTTACAATACCCGTGTGCTCCGTTCCAAGAACGTGGATGGTCCGTATGAGACCATGAATGGTAAGATTACCGATGCTGCCAAGGGTGCCAATGAGGAACCTACCGTGCTGACTCATCCTTACAAGTTCAGCGCAGGAAACGGTTGGGTAGGTATCAGTCACTGTGCCGTATTCGATGATGGTGCAGGCAACTGGTATTATGTTTCCCAGCAGCGTATGCCTGCCAATGTTGCAGGTATTGCAGCCAGCAATGCCATCATGATGGGTGGCGTGCGTTCTATCCAGTGGGATAGCAACGGATGGCCTGTCGTGATGCCTGAGCGTTATGGAGCTGTACCACAGGCGAAAATCACCGCCAGCGAACTGGAGGGAACCTGGGAAGGTATCGAACTCTCTTATGAGTATGGCAAGCAGAAGACCAGCAAGACCTTCAAGCTCAGCAGTAATGGCGTGATGGAGGGCGGTTCTGCCTGGAGCAATGTCAAGGCATGGAGCTTCGATGCTTCTTCCAACACATTGACCATCGGTACTACCAAGCTGAAGGTTCAGCGTGAGGTAGATTGGGAGGCAAGTCCTCGCAAGGTTACCATCGTTTACTCGGGAGTGAGTGGCAACAGAAGCTATTGGGGAAAGAAGAATTAAGATCTTTAGTTAGTTTTAAGTTTGACCGCATCTGCGGATTTTTAACAGTCATAAGGGGAGCTAAGCTGTGAAGCATTCAGCTCCCTTTTTTAATAACTCAACTTAGTAAGTAATCCTATAAACAGTAACAAAAAGACGTATGAAAAATTTTTTGATTAAAGATATAAGAGTATGGGTTCTCTCTATACCCTTAGTGGCGGCTTGTGCCGTTTCCGCCGTTTCCGCAAAGGCGCAGACGGCTCTTTCACAGCCGGTTGTGGTGGATTCACCAATGGTCCACGATCCTGTGATAGCTTACGAGAATGGCAAGTACTATCTCTATTGCACGGGTCATGGAGTGGCTCAGATGACTTCTACTGACCGCCAGCACTGGACTCTGAATCCGCAGGGTGTATTGAAGGATGAGGCTCGTGGTGCTTTTCCGGCATGGACGCACGATAGTGTACCGGGATATGAAAGTCATACCTGGGCACCTGATGTCATCAGGTATAAGAATAAGTGGTATATGGCTTATTCCTGTTCTACCTTCGGCAAGAACACCTCTGCCATCGGATTGCTCAGCAATGTTTCTCTAGCCGATACCGATGGATGGAAGGATGAGGGCTGCCTCATATCTTCAAAGGGTGGTAGAGACAACTGGAATGCCATTGATCCGAATTTTGTGATTGATGAGAAGGGAAAGCCTTGGCTTACCTGGGGGTCTTTCTGGGATGGTATCCAGCTTATTCCTTTAGACAAGAAGACGATGCATGTGAAGAAGGGCGCCAAGCCTCAGACCATTGCCCGCCGTTATGCGCTCAATCAGATGGATGTGCCTACCAATCCTACCTCCCGTGATGCCGGCACCAATGCCATCGAGGCTCCTTTCATCATGAAGCATGGTGGTTATTACTATCTCTTCGTCAGTTGGGATTACTGCTGCCAGGGAATGAAGAGTACCTATCGTGTTGCCGTGGGCAGAAGCAGGAAGGTGGCTGGTCCTTATCTGGATAAAGAAGGCAAGGATATGCGCAATGGCGGTGGCACCCTGCTGCTGGAAGGCGACAAGAAGGAATATGAGGCGATGGGTCATTGTTCTGCCTACTCCTTCCCTGATGGCGATTTCTTCTTCTGCCATGGTTACAGCGTGCCGAAGAATGGTGCCAGCATCCTGGTTCAGAAGAAAATCAACTGGACGGAAGATGGGTGGCTGACACTGGAGTAGGTGTACTTTTCTGAAAATAGGTTATCACTTGTGATATATCTGCAGAAGTGTTAAAATCAAGTTAAAATAGCGTTTATTCCGCTACGAACGGTAAAAATACGGTTTCGTAGCGAAATAAACGCTATTTTCTTTCGCTGTTTCCGAAATTAGTTGTATATTTGCAGCGAACCAATTCGGTATGATTATGTGTGAAATAATAGGTTGTCTGTATGTTGTATGTGTATGTACTTCCCTGAAATATGTAAAATAATGCATTCGGAACACCTTGAAATATGTAAAATAAGGCATTCTGATATCCCGAAACTTGTAAAATAAGGCGTTCTGTGTAGTTAAAAACATGTAAAATAAGGCATTCTTCATTATTTTTTCTTATCTTTGCATCCAGAAAAAGTAAGTGTTATTATGCTGGATAAGAGAAACTTAGAACAGATTCTTTCTGATCAGCAGGAAGAACTGGAGATACGTAGAGGCGAAACTTTGTGTCATCGACCAGAAGAGGCGCAGATAGACTTGGACAGTACGCAGGCTCAGGTCGTGATAGGTGTGCGCCGTAGCGGCAAATCTACTCTATGCTTCCAGGCATTGGAGAAAGTAGGTGTGAAATACGCTTATGTAGATTTTGACGATGAGCGGTTGGCTAACATCCAGGCAGAAGATTTGAACGATGTTCTGGAAGTGTTGTATAAGATATATGGTGATTTCAATTATCTGTTTCTTGACGAGATACAGAATATCGAGGGCTGGCACCTTTTCGTGAATCGCATGCTTCGCAGGCGGATGCATGTCATTGTAACAGGTTCTAATGCCAAACTTCTGAGCAGCGACCTGGCTACTCATCTCTCGGGGCGCTGCAAGGAGATACCTTTGTTTCCATTCTCCTTTTATGAGTATTGTCTGATGAAAGAGGTGGATACGGAAGGAATGACTACCAAGGTACAGGCGTTCAGGAGAGCTGCCTTCGATCATTATCTGAAACAGGGAGGATTTCCTGAGCTGCTCGTTATCGGCGAACACCAGAATTATGTGAAGAATCTGGTAAGCAATATTCTACAGAGAGATATCGAACAGCGTTTCAAGATAACCTATCAGGCCACCTTCGAGCAGTTGGCTCATCATTTGCTCAATGTGGCTCCGGTCATCGTGTCTCCTTCGGAACTGTCGGCTACACTGGGGGTAAAATCGGAACATACCATCAAGAATTATATCGGCTATATGAAGCAGGCTTATCTGCTGCTGGGGCTTCAGAAGTATTCTGCCAAGAGCAAGATGAGGATAACCCAGGAGAAGGTGTATCCGATAGATGTGGCTTTGATGGATCAGCGAGATAATGCGCTGGTGGGAGAGAACCTGGGATGGAGATTGGAAACCATTGTTTATCTGCAGCTGGTTAGAACTTATAAGCCGCAGGGGTATGATATCTATTACCTGAGCGACCGTTCGGGAGAATGCGATTTCGTGGTTTGCAAAAACAATCAGGTGAAACAAGCCATTCAGGTATCGTATGACATTTCTTCACCCAAGACTCGCAAACGGGAGATTGAGGGATTGCTTCTGGCTCATCGCAAGACGCAATGCACCGACCTGCTGCTGCTCACAGACCATGAGTACAACCAAGTTACCGAAAAAGGTCTTGACATCAAGATACGACCGGTATATGATTGGGTTGTGGAAATAGGGACGAGAAAATAGAGAAAAAAAAGAAAATCAATCGTTATATAAGAAATGAATAAATTAAAAGCATTATTGGGCTTCGACCCGAAGACTACTACGGTCAAGACGGAATTGATAGCTGGTATGACTACCTTCTTGACCATGTGTTACATCCTGGCAGTGAACCCTACCATCCTTGCCACCACAGGCATGGACAAGGGGGCTCTCTTTACTGCCACAGCCATCGCTTCTGCCATCGCCACCTTCCTGCTGGCTTTCATGGCAAAACTGCCTTTTGCCCAGGCTCCTAGCATGGGACTGAATGCCTTCTTCGCCTTCACTCTTTGTCAGGCGATGGGATTGACCTGGCAGCAGGCTTTGGCAGTGTTGCTCGTAGAGGGTATCATCTTCCTTGCCATCACCTTCCTCAATATCCGTGACAAGATATTGGAATGTATTCCGAAGAATCTCCGCTTTGCCATATCGGCAGGTATCGGTATGTTTATCGCCTTTATCGGTTTAAAGAATGCGGGCATCATTACTGCCAATGCTGATACCTTCGTGCAGCTCGGCAAGTTTACGCCAGTCAGCATTCTGGGTCTCATCAGCATCCTGCTCTGCGGCTGTCTGATGGCGAGAAGAGTGAAGGGCTCTTTGTTTATCGCCATCATCATCTCTACCTTGATTGGTATTCCGATGGGCGTTACCCAGTTCTCTGACAACTGGATGCCGGTATCTACACCTCACAGCATTGCTCCTATCTTCTGCCAGTTCGACTTCACGGGCTTCTTTACCCCAAAGATGTTTATGGTGGTTTTCTCCCTGTTGCTGGTCAACATCTTCGATACCATCGGAACGGTGTTGGGACTGGTTTCCAAACTCGGTGTCAAGGAGAATGAGAAGGGTGAGATTCCTGGTGTGAAGGAGGCGATGATGAGTGATGCCATCGGTACTACTGCCGGTGCCCTGCTGGGCAGTTCTACCATTACCACTTATGTGGAGAGTGCTTCGGGTGTTGCCGAGGGCGGTAAATCGGGCTTGACATCTTTCTTTGTGGGTTTGATGTTTATCCTGAGCATTTTCCTGGCTCCGATCTTCCTGCTGATTCCGAGTGCAGCCACCAGTGGTGCCCTGGTAATGGTGGGTGTATTGATGATTGATTCGTTCAAGAAGATTGAGTTGGAGGATATTTCCGAGTCATTCCCAGCCTTTATCACGATGATTACGATGGTGCTCTGCTACAGCATCGCCGATGGCATCTGCCTCGGCATCCTGAGTTATGTGCTCATCAAGATGATGGTGGGTAAGTTCAAGGATCTGAATCTTACGCTCTATATCCTGAGCATCTTCCTGCTCTTCAATTATGTTTTCAGCTAAATGAAGCGATAGATAAAAACGAGGCGGCAACCTGCATCACGCAGATTGCCGCCTTCCATTTTCTAACTAACTTTTCTATCAACTATTCAAAAAATGTATCAATATATTGGGTATATCCAGGGCTGATGCCCTGGATGTAGCTTGTTTCTTGTTTCAATCTTTCTACTTCAATCTGATGATGTTCAGCGAGCTGGCAGGAATCTCTACCGTAGCACCATTCTTCTCTGTAGTTACGTAGTTTTCTACAGGATAGATGTTGGTAGGGTTGTCGATGGTGTTCTCCTCCAGACCGTTCTTGGCAGAAAGGCGGATGAGCTTGCCAGCCTTGATCTCCTTGCCCTGAAGATTGATCTTCGCTGTGGTGTGCTCGGTGCTGGTGTTGGCAATCTTCAGGATTACCTCGCCAGTCTTCTCATCGAGGGTGGCTGTAGAGAAGATGCCAGGAAGGGTGTTCGCCTTCAACTTGGTAGCGAATACCTCCTTGCCATCCAACTTGGCGAAGATGCTGTCGCCTACTACCTTCAGCTCGATATCGTACCACTTGCCGGTTTCAATCTTGCCTGGACAGGTAGCAATCTGACTCTTGGCACCATTCACGATCGACTCCACGCCGTGCTGGGTATTGTTCCAGCCACCAAGGTTCAACCAGCAGTAGTTGTTCTTATCTACATAGTTGAAGATGATGAGGAAACCCTCGTTGCCGGCATCCTTCTTCGCGCGTACCTTATATATATAACCGTTGCTGGTAATCTCGCCCGGATTCAGACGGATGCAGCTCTCTTCGTTGCTGGTCTGCTTGATGAGGCTGCCCTCAGTCTTCCACTGTCCATGAATGTCGGTAGGCAACTCCTGCAAGGTCATTGGCAGCGCCTTGCCGTTCTCATCGCTGTAGCCCTTGTCCTCGAAAGAAACCTGGGTGCCCCATGTTCCCATTCCCACACGGCAGATGGCTGGCTTTACCTGAGTCTGCTCATACTTGTATGGATTCTCCTGGTTTACCTTCAGTACACGGGTACCGATGTTGTTCGCCATCACGTTCTGAACGTAGTAGGATGGAGTTCCGAATACCTTATCAGAGGTATATTGAATCATATCCGGTGCCCACATACGGTTGTTGAGGTTGGCGAAGATAGGAGCGTAGGATGCCATGGTCACAATATCAGAGTTGTTCTCGATGCCCATCATATAGACTGCCTCACCGAGTGCTGCATCGAGCGAACCCATATTGCCGAAGCCCTGGGTTACGGCATATTCGCCTACATAAATCTCGCTGCCTTTGCGGTCGTAGTTATCATACTTGTTGAAGTTCTCTGCAAACCAGGCTGGGTTTCTGTAGTAGTGCTCATCGAGCAGTTCTACGCTCTCCTGGCTTTCCCACTTAGGGTTGTCATCGCCCCAGGCTACCACGTTGCCGATGAGGTGCATCTTAGGATATTTCGCCAATACGGCATCCTTGAACTTCTTGAAGCGCTCGTAGTAGTGGTCGCTCTGTGCGGCAGGGTCTGGCTGGTTGTTCTCATTACCAATCTCCAGATACTCGATGTTGTATGGTTCCGGATGACCGTTCTTGGCACGCAGCGCACCATACTTGGAGGTAACAGGACCATTGGCATACTCCAGGGCATTCATGCACTCGTCAATCCAAGGCTGGATGCTGTCCACCGGAGTCATACCGCCGTGCCACAAACCTACGTTTACTACATAGAGAGGCTTGGCGTTCAAATCTTCGGCAAGCTGCAGATACTCATCGAATCCCATACCATCGCTGGTGCGGTAGCGCCAGTTTACGTTCTTATGTCCCGGACGCTCCTCGATAGGACCGATGGTCTTCTCCCAGTGGAAAGCATTTTCTGGAGACTCCTGTCCCTCTACGTAGCAACCGCCTGGGAAGCGGACGAACTTAGGATGGATGTTATAGAGCAGCTGAGCCAAATCAGGGCGCGAGCCGTTCTCGCGATTCTTGAAAGTAGGAGGGAAGAGGCTAACCACGTCGAGAACGATGGTACCCTTTCCGTCAGCTACGAGTTCAAACTGTGCTTTCGCATCGTTGGCATTGGCTGTGAGTTCTGCTGTATATTTGGTCCACTTCTTGCCAATCTTGGCATTGAGTGCAGTTTCTGCATACACCTTGTCGCCCTTTGCGTTGGTGAGACGAGCCTTCAATCCGCCTTTGTAGCTACCCTTTGCCCAGAAAGAGAGCTTGTAGGTTCTGCCCTGTACGGCGTTGATGCCCCAGAAGCCTTCGTTGATGAGAGAGGCTGTGGCTGCTGGTTTGGCAGCAATGGTAAGCTGGAGAGCCTTGCCCTGTGCCTTGTTGAGCAGACCCTTGTTGATGAGTTGTGTCTGGATTTTTGCACCTTTCTGGGCGGAAGTTTTCCAGGTAGGGATGTTCTTGTCATCATCTTCGAAGGAGCGGTTGCTGATGAGTTCGGCATAGAGACCGCCGTCAGCAGCATGGTTGATATCCTCGAAGAAGATACCATATAAATTAGGTGAAACCTTGACGCCTGGGTTAGAGGCATCTACGTTGATGGTTACTTGGGCATTGGCTGCCAAAACAGAGGCGAGAGCCGCCGAAAGTAAAAACTGTCTTTTCTTATTCATTTGCTTATTTTTAGGCTTGTTTTTATTTTGTTGCTTGTTATTTGCTGGTAGCATGAAGCCGCAGCTTTTGGAAGTTACTCCCTGCTGCGATTCATACACAGCCGCAAAAGTACACAAAATACACGGAAAAGAGGTGGACAAAACGGAGAATATAGTGTAAAAGGTGGATTTTCTGCTGAAAATCCACCTTTTTATCCTCTGTGAGGGTGTGTCATTATTCCTCGGATTACGTGGATGAACGACATATCCGGCGAGGCGGAATAGTTTTGTTATTCAATAGAGGTAAATTCTATGGTTTTTCAATTTTTTGCATTTTTTTCTTGGAGTTTTCAGAGAAAAATCGTAAATTTGCCATCAGATATCAATTATCTCAATATTTTGCCATGGGTAAATATATTAACCCCTTCACCGATTGGGGATTCAAACGCCTCTTCGGACAAGAATTCAGCAAGGATTTGCTGATTAGTTTCTTGAACGACCTGTTGGTTGACGAAATGCATATCAGGGATGTCACCTTCAAGGATAAAGAGCAACTGGCAGATTCAAAAGATTTGCGTGGCTGCATCTTTGATATTTATTGTGAAACCGATGATGGAAATCATTTCATTGTCGAGATGCAGAACAGATGGGTGCCGTTTTTTGTCAATCGCTCCATCTATTATGCCAGCAAGGCTATTGTCGGGCAGCGGAAAAAGACAATCGAGCAGAAACCTGCTCTTTATCAGTTAATGCCCGTCTATGTCGTCTGCCTCATGAATTTCATGCCAAAGGACAATGCAGTGTCGAAATTCAGAACCGATGTAGCCTTGTATGAAAAAGGAAGTCAAGATGTCTTTTCCGACAATCTTCACTTCATCTACTTGTCTCTTCCTTTCTTTGACAAGAAGGCTGAAGAATGTGAAAGTGATTTTGACAAATGGATTTATGTATTAAAGCATATGGAAGCATTAGAGAGAATGCCGTTTACGGCACAGAAGAAGATTTTCAAGCGTCTTGCTGAACTGGCAGATTCCCGCTGCCTGAGTCAGGAAGAGCAAGAGAAATATGATGAAAGCTTAAAGGCCGCCGATGATTACTATGGTGTCTTAATGAGCTATTACATGAATGGTATTGATGAAGGTGTTGCCAAAGGTGAAGCTAAGGGCTTTGCCAAAGGTGAAGCTAAGGGTTTTGCCAAAGGTGAAGCTAAGGGTTTTGCCAAAGGTGAAGCAAGAGGTAGTTATCACAAAAGTCTTGATATAGCGAAGAAAATGCTATTAAAGGGTATGGATGATGACTCTATCATGGAATTGACAGGCTTAACCCATGAGCAATTGCATCAATTGAAATCATAAAATTATCAGATACAAGTTCTCCCCATAAGCCAGGCGATAGATGCCTGAACTTATAGGGAGTTTTTTTTGCTTGAAAGTTATTACCTTACTCTGCCTCACGGTCTTTCTGGGTAACTACTCAGTCATTAAATAAAAACACGTATTCAATGGAGGACTAAAAGTTCGATCTGTAATATCTTATGGATTAGGGGGATTACAAATCCCCAGGTTTGATAAGTCGAACCTTTTTATACGACGGATTGCAAATCCGTCGAAACTACAAGACCGAACTGTACTATCGCTGTGCCTTGTAAGTACTATCGCTGCATCTTGTAAGTACTATCGCTGCATCTTGTAAGTACTATCGCTGTGCCTTGTAAGTACTATCGCTGCTGCATCGATTTAACGTAAATAGTCTTCGGAGTAACCTTTACTTGTTGCCAGAAGGACTAGTAGTATAAGCCGGAAAAGCCTATCTCTCCAGCCGCACAACAGCTGTTGTGCGCTTGCATAACAGCTGATATGCGCTCGCCCAACACCTGTTGTGCAAGTGGAAATCAGCTGGTGGGCGGATATTTATTTTAAATCTTCCTTTCTTCCGTTAGGCGTCCCGGCGGATTTGCAATGCGTGAGGTGGTTGTCTTCCGCTAGGCGTTCCAGCGGATTTGCAATGCGCTGTTAAAAAATGTTCGACCTTTTCTTTACGGATTTGTAATCCGCTGTAACTTGTAACGATTATCCGCCAATTTCAAAAACACTCTTCACCCTTCACTGAAGTGATGTAAGTGTTTGTGTATGAGCTGATTTGGTAGGGTGAAGAGTGCGCTCGACTCTTCACCACTCTTCACCCCAGATTTTTTCGCTAGCTGTTTATAGATTGAGGGGGGATTGCAAATCCCCCGGTTTCATAGGTCGAACGTTTTTTACAGCGGATTGCAAATCCGCTGGGACGCCTGACGGTTGCAAATCCGCTGGGACGCCTCACGGAAGACAGACGCCTGACGGAATCCGTGCGTAATCCGTGGAGCAAGAATGCTCTGTTAACTCAGCGTAATCCGATGAAAAAATATCCAGGTGAAGAGTGGGTGAAGAGTGGTGAAGAGTGGTGCGCCACTCTTCACCTCTCGGAACCCCAGTGTTTATCGGGGTTTCAGGCGATTTGGTGAAGAGTGAAGAGTAAAAAAGAGAGTGGGGATTTTCTCTCCCGACGTATCGTTTTGTGCCTGGCGATGGCATTATTTTGCCCTGGTAAAGGGCAAAATAATGCCGTAGTGAGGCAATAAGCGCTGGAAGCGTCTTTACCATCCGTCAGTACTATCATGATGACCTCTCAGTGACACCTTGACTCCTTGTCAGGAGTATCCTGACAAAAAGAAGGGCTGGACTTTCTCACGAAAACCCAACCCTTCTTTTTAAAACAGCTGTTTTTGAACTTTATTATAAGTAAAAGATGTTATTGTATTTATCACTTATCTTATGTTTATTGCAGAACACGTACCAGTCGTAATGGCATCGCCTTGTAACGGCCGGTGTTATTTCCATTACTACCACTCACGAAGCGTATGTTGGAAATACCCCGCTTATCGTTGTACACGTCGAAATAGTTATACCAGTAACCAAACTCAGGACTATCTTCACCGAAGCCTTGGGTTCCTGAGAGAAGTGATTTAGTCCATAGAATCACATGTACAGGATTCTTGTGGCTAATACCTTCCAGATATCCTCCGTATGGCAGATAGATGGTTTTCAACTCAGAGCTTGTTGTATTCATAAATGTACAATAGTACGATTCTCCAAGAGCAGTATGGCGTACCTCTGTTTTAAGCGTATCATTCGCAATCAAGTCCTCAAAGACAAATCTATCTGGAATTTCGAAGCCATCAGGTGACAGTTCTGAGGACAGGTTTCCCTTCGTAGCATCTGAAGAATTCTTATTTTCAGAAATCTTGAAGTATCCACCGATGGCACCTTTGTTGTTTTTGAACTCATTGATGTCTGGTACATAAGGACTATTGTCGGTAGCACCCAGGTTTCGGTCGAGCATAATGTAGGTATGGGCTTTTCCCTTTACCTTCACTACACCATAATAGAACATACCTGTTATCTTAAGATTGTCATCACCACCCTCTGTTAATTCGTATTTGTTTGCCATATCTTTTGTTATCTCATGGAAGATACCAGTATGATAAACAGTGTAGGTGATGTTGATACCAGCTGCATTTGTTATCGTAAAGGTGCCTTTCCAAAGATCATAATTATTATCGCTATTATCTGCCAACGTCACTTTCCAGAATTTTTTGTTTCCATCAACTTCTTCACGAACATTGAAATGGCTATCATTATCAGTCAGAACATCCTCATCCTGCTTAGGAATCTTATAACTGTAGGCATTCTTTCCTACCGTAAAATGAAGACCATTATTTCTTACTGCGCCTTGCATTTGATCTGGTCTGATACCATTAACCTTATCCAACCAGGCAAAATAGTCCGATTGATACGGACTGTCATTTTTTAACATGCTGACTTTTCGATCAGGGTCGTCTCTCATGAAATCGAAGCCCGCCTGAGTTATCTTCACATCAAGCTTGAGATCACCAGAAGATATCGTAACCGTTCCTGTTCTTGGGGTTTCATTAGTGTTTGGATCCAGCGTAAACTTCAGAACATATTTCTTTCCAGAAGAAGACGTTTTTGTTTCTGGAATTTCTGATTCTGATGTATGTGGATTACTCTTAATCCAGCTATCTTCAGAATTGATTTCTATTCCATATAGCTTGCCGTCAGCACTTGTTGCAGAAGAGAGTGTGGTGACTAAAGTGATTGTTGCTTTTACATCTTCAGTTGCTATAGCAGCTGTCGCGTTTACTGATTGATCATCACATACGCCAAGTTCATAATCCTTGCAGGCGATCATCCTGGTGATGGCAGGATTGTCATCAACGATTTCTGCTTCTATTCTGTTTTCCGGTTTAGCCTTGATGGCTTCGTCCAAAGTCTTAAAACCATAATCATTCACCTTGGTTACAGTGATGGTATAGTTATGGTTTCGCAAGAGAGCGTACTCGTAACTCTTGTCATTCTTATTATAAAGGCCAACTTTATAGAAACCTACTTCATTGTTATATTTAGCCTGGATGATAATGTTTGCTTGACCAATAGATGTCTCGTTTACAGCAACAACTCTGCTTAAGCCATCGCCAACATTTGTGCTACTGAATTCTGTAGTTGTTGCCAACCCTTCATCTGTTGGCTCTTTATAATCTTTTGGAGCAATAGCAGTTTTCTTCGCTGTATTATTGATGATAAGCCCTGCGCTTTTTTCAGGAAAGATACTCTTAATGTCATCGGCAACTTTGAGGGTAATCTTGGCATTAGAGCGTAGAAGCGAAATCTTGGCAGTCTCAGGAGTTAGCAAATCGCTAACCTTTTTGCTACCCCAACAAACTGGCTCAGTAAGGCTTGGAGTGCGCTCTGCTGCTTTACCGATATCCTGTAAGTCGATTGCCTCTTCGTTTGAAACATCAGCATTGGCAACTACTTGTATGTAGCTTGCTTCTTTCGGAGTGTTTGCTTTGATGCGATAGCTGCCATTGCTTTGCTTGTTGGTCTCTGTTAATTGATTGGTGCAATCTTCTTTGCTCAGATACTTGCTGCTACTGTCGTAATAAAGCAAAGTGAGTGTGTTGATAGATTCTGTTTCCGTAGCATCAGCTCTCGTGCCCAGTTGCTTTTCAGAAAAATTGGGCAAATTAATGTTCAAGACTACCCCCTCGGCAGGGATTTCATCCCCGCCGAGTCCGATAGCCTCCATCGTATCCTTGCAGGAAACAAGACTTAGGAGCAATCCAATCCATATCATTAAATGCTTTATCTTCTTCATTTTTTCTATATTATTTATTCTGTTACGTCATCAGGCTTACCTTGATACCATTTCCCATTTTGGTAATAGCCGGTATCGTCCTTGAAACTATTGCCATTGAAGAGCGTAAGCTCATCACCATCTTGTTGTTTGATTTTGATATCTTTATTATGCTCTCCTTTGATGGCTTTCAGCGTGATGACTGTTTTCCACCAATTACCCTTTTTTTCGCGTTTCCAAGAGTTACCGTGGTCTACATTTGCATCAGTAATTTCATCCTTAATCTTGAATTGATCAGTTGTACTATATCCAGCAACACCATATTTTCTATACCAGCCCATTGTTTTCTTTTCCGTGTATATGGTTATATTCAAGTTCTCAATTTCAGGCATGTCATCAAATATATGGTATTCGGGATCTGAAGTTGGGTCATAGACAATCCAGCCTTCATGATCTTCATAATCGAAGAGAGGAATACCAGGCTCTCGATGGTGAGGACAGCGGTGTAAAGTATAGCCAACCCCTGTATCTTTATTATTGTTGAACATAATCAAAGTTTCACCTGGCTTTATCTTTCTATCTTCTTGAGTATCCTTTTTCCTTATTTGCACCATATCTACTTTGAAGTCTTTATAATACCAGCCTGTGTTAGTTTTGTCGGCTGTCATGGTTTCACCAGGCCAGTTGTCTTTGTCGTTATCACCCGTAGTATATATCCATTTTCCTTTATTTGGTAAATTACCATTTTCGATTTTGGTCTCACCAATCTGGGTATACACATAGATGCGATGGTTGTCTTCCTTTGGACTATCTGCACCTCCATTATTATCCCAACCGTCGTACCAGTTGTTGGTGCCACCTTCTTCCTTTATAGCCATGAAATCAACTTCTTTATTGGTATTATTATATATACTTAGGTCATTAATCGCTCTGAAACAGATACGATAGTCACCGATAGGAGGACTAACTGTTACACGAACATCCTGATACTTAGAGCCGTCTTTTGACATTACCGTGAATTCATGAATGGTGGTTGTTACAGGATCTTCCGTAGCTGTAACCGTGAACGTTCCTGTTGCATCATCCGATGAATTTACGCTCATTTTGATGATAGAGCTACCTTTTTTATCTGTAGTTCTATGCAGCACAATACCCCCGAGATTAGTATCCCATTTCACCGTTCTGATATTCTGAGATTCATCATCTTTATTATAATAGATGACCAGTTCTTTTGTAACATCCAGATAAGGTGTAACATCATAATGTACATCTATATATTTCTTGAGGTTATTTGCCTTGAGCCAAAACTTTGCAGTGCCTTTTCGCTGTTCTTCTGCATAATCTTTGATTGGGATATTTGGATTCACGCGAAACTCGATACTGTCATTGCCATTAGCGTCTTTACCACGTTGGGTGCCAATGATGATGTCTTTTGAGTTTATTTTAGTATCGCATCCAAACCCTACGACTGCATTCGATTTATATGTAATATAATCATTTTTCATTGAAGTTACATTAGCCTTCGTCTTGCTTACGCACAATGTAGTATGGTTGAAGTCGGCAGCTATCTCTACAGGTTTCCAGTCCTTCACGCTCACATTACAGTCGAGAGTCATGTTTCCCAGACTCTTGATCTTGCCGATAATCTCATAATAGGTGCCACGAGGGAAAGTTGGGACTTCTTTGGAAGTTGAACTCTCGTCCTGACGATGTCCCAGCTGAATCGTATAGTTGTTCTCAATGTTACCATTCACAAAGCCATTAACTTTGAGGGTAGACTGCTGAGAGGCATTGGCGATATAACGCTCTGGCAGATAGTAAGTGCCTTGGAAAAGCCACTTATCGGCGGCATTCTGTGGAGCAGCTTTAGGAGTAGCACCCTGAACAAGGGTGATGATGTCCTTATTATTCACATTGGTATTAGCAGCAGCCTCTGTCCAGTCTCCCGCCTTATAATAACTACCCTTATTGCTTGCCTCAGAAGAAGTAGCATAAACTTCATTTTCAAAACCTTTGGCATAATCTGTGCTAACATTAGAATTGCTAAATGCTCCATTCCAACTCAGCGTGGTGCTAGGAGAAAGCTTTTGAGCCAGAATATCCTTGATGCTATAGCTCTTGCCATTGAATGAAGAGCCTTCAGCTGCAGGGTCGAAGAGCAGGTTCAGCTTAACCTTTACGCATGTAAATTTCAGGTTAGCTGCCACCTCGGTATATTTCTTACCACTTTTTTCTATTTTTGTATTGATGATATTACCGTTTACATCCTTTGGCTCATAAATCATCGGGATGTTTGTAGAAACAGGCATTCCCGGTTCTGCTCCAACGCCATAACTCAGTACTATTTTTTTGAGTTCATCTTCTGTTTTGAAAGTCTTACCACTCAACACCTTGTTCATATTGGCAACCACATAGATATGGTAAGTGCCCGGCTCGATATTGAGCTGATAGTTAGCTACATGCTGCTCTACCATCATTGTAGCCAGTGGGGCAGGGAGCGTCTCTACCAGGAGCTTGCCTTCATTTTCTACAGGGAAAGCATAGAGGGTCAGGTCGTTGATCTGGCATTCATCTACCGTAGCATTATAGGTAGGAAGGCCGGAAGCATCGTCGGTACGGGTGCCGTTCGCACTGAGCACGGTTGGTACCAGCACGTGCAGGTTGCTTGACGAGTTGGGGGTATATCCGTTACCCTCCAACTCGTCGGTACAACTAACTGCAAATAAACTAGTCAACAACCAAACTATGAAACCTATATAGATATGAAATCTTCTCATGATAACTTTACCTTTTACTTATTCCATCTCGATGCTTCTATCTCGATGAATGATTTACGATTATAAGTCGGCACGCTGTATGCGCTTGCTCCAGTCGAGGATGGAGATGCCGAGTTGCATATACTGCCACTGGTCGCCTTTGAGGAAGAAGTCGAGCTTGTAGTCGTATTCTCTATCCAGGAACTCCTGTGCCGAATAGTTCATGTTCTCGAAGGCTCCTCTGCCTTGGGCGAGACAATCGGCTAGGTTGATGCGGACCACCTCCTCGCCCGTCTTCTTGTTCCAGATGCTCAGTATCGCATTCTTGTCGTTCTCGGTTACGGGATGAAGTACGACTCTACTGAACATCAGGGCTGCGATGGCTGTTCGTTCTGTTACTTTGCCATCTTGATCCTTAAATTCGGTGGTCCATGTCTTGTATGGAGTGTATCTTAACTCCTCGTCTGGGAGGAGAGAATTGTCGTAATTGATGTAGCCGTTGGCATCGGTTATCTGATAACTGAAGTCGTCGGCATTGATGTTGGTAGGCTCGTTGAGCTGGTGCAGTCGGACGGTGAGCTGCTTGGTATCTCTGACGAGGCTGATGGTATGTTTTGTTACCTGTAAGTCTTTTACTTCTACGAGATGGTCGCTGAGTCCCTGCCAGAGTGTGTCGAGTGGGAGAGATTGATTCTCTACGACAGCTGGATTATCCTCCGGGTCGTTGCCGTCATGGCTTTGGGCATTCTGGCGATTCGGACTGGTGCGGTCGAGCCTTACGTTCAAATCCTTGATGTCGCTGCCTACCTGGGGGATGGCGATTTGGAATTTGGCTCCATTATGCGTACGGGTTTCTTCGTATTTCTTCTGGAAGGCGAAGGTGGCGAAGCGATATTTGCCCGGTTCCAGATTCAGGCGCATGGTATAGTTATGGTCTTTCAGCGGCTGCGATGTTGCACTGTTGTAGGCATCTTGGCGAGTAATGAATTTACCCTGCTGATCATATACGAACACGCTAACTCCGCCTACATGATCATTGAACATGTCGGCACGTTGCACGTTGTAGTCGTACTTGAACTGCAAGTCAACTCCCATATCGCAAGAGGGTAGGTCATCGTGCATCAAGTCGTTGCAGCTGCAGAGCATGCTGCCGAGAGCGACGATGCTGCTGAATGCTGCCGTGCGGCTGATAGCTGCCAAGCTGTCGAATCCCCATTCCATGCGTATATTCTTGATCCAACTATGTAACTTATTGTTTGCCATGATGCTTTTTGGTTATTATCTATATAATGTTTCAGAATATCAGGTTGTGTTTCTAGCTTCCACTACGGTGAAGCAGAAAACACAACTCGTATGTTTTAACGAAGGCGGGAGCCTAAGCTCCGCCTTTCGTTGTTATTACTTGATTACAAATCCCAGCTCTGTGAACGCTTAGCCCAGTCGAGGATCTTCACGCTGACACTGATGTACTTGGTATCCTCATCGTCTGGGGTATCAGGCTTAACCTCTGGAACGTCAGGATAACCAGGACCGCTGATGCTGTTGACAGTGAGGTCGTACCAGTTGTTGCGGAGCACACCATAACGGCCGAGCCAATTCAGGTTCTTTCCACCATAATTTTCATTACCTGCTACCCAAGGCGTCAAGTCATCACCGAAGTGCTTGATACGGGCAATATAATAGCTCTCACCATTCTTGTAGGTCTTGATACCTACACCCTTAGTCTCGTCAAGGCCGAGTTTGTTATTGAGCTTAGCGACTAAGTCAGCATCAACCTTTTCTGTTTCTCCGTCCTTAATTGATACATTTTCTAGAGTTAAGAAATGTGTACCTCCTTTCAACAAATCTTCTTTTAGTTCTACAGTAGGGGCGGTAGTAAGACTCAGAGCCTCTTTTGCTTTACTGGCAATTTGATCTTTAAGAGTTTTCGTTGTCCAAATGTCAGAACTGTTGCCAATCATAAAGAAAGTCTTATCTGTCTCTGTTGCTACAGCACTTGGAGTATAAGTTGCCTTAAGAAGGACACGAGTAGTCTGACCTTGCATCATATGGTAAATGTCGAAGGTGTTCTCCAAGCAATACAATGGGTCTTTTGAACTCTTCCAAGTTGCATCTGAACCATCAGCCTTTACTAATGTGAATTCCTGTCCACATGCATCTTTGTCTGTCAAGTTTTTGCTGTAGTTAGGGTCGATACCCCAATATACACGCTTGAAAGCATCTTTAGCAGGAAGCTGACTTACGAAGCGATTTGTTGCTGCAGTTGTACCTGCTGCAGCTGCTTCATTCTTCCAAATATCAGCATAAGCAGGAACTTTTTGAGCTGTTGGATCTGTCGGTGTTATACCAGCCTTCAAACCAGAAGTTACATGTACAGGGAATGAATAATTGTTAGTAACATCCAATGCCCATTCTGTGATTTCTACCTTGTCGCTGCTATAATTTGATCCGGTTGCATTGGCACCATCTTTTGCAAAATAATTATTCTTGCCTGTACTGTTTGATCCTACAGTAACCTTTGCCAAACCGCGTTCTACGTGAACCGTTGTTGCAGGTTTACTATGTGCCTCTTCCTTTGTTCTATAGATACCTTTTATTGGTACGAGGGTTGTTGGCTCAACATCTGCGTCAGTAAATCGAGGAGCATTAGCCATATAGAAACCATCTTTATTATTTACAAGGTTTGTTGCTGTTGCATTTGATGCAACATTCCAAACTCCATATGTAGTGGGACCTGAAGGAAGGGCAACCTTCTTATCTTTTCCTACCTTATTATTAAGAATGACCAATGCATAGTATTTATCACCTTTCTCATCTACTTTTGCGCTACTAAGCTCTGCTGTGATGGTTGCTTCTGTTGTAATACCATTGGTACTTTCATTGTCTTTTTTCCAAGGCTCCAAATTACCGAGTGATACAGCTTCAACATACGTGTAGTCGTTTTCAGATGCTCCTGCCTTCTCAAAGATAACGAGTGTAGCATCGTTTACAGTATACTCAGAAGCTGTACCGCCATCAAACTGGTCGTTTGTTGTAGCACGTGTACCACTTGTTGTAGGCAAGTCGATGGTGATAGATGCATAGCTTACACCTGATTCATTCTCACCAGAGCCATTACCACTATTTACTAAATCGTTGTTGCTAGAGCAACTTGCTGTCATAGCAGCTATCACTGCTAATCCAAAGAAATGTTTAATTCTCATGATTGATGTGATTTTATTGTTAGTTATTACTTTTATTGTTCCGCCTTCATTTCCTCGTAGATCTTTCTGATGCGCTCAGCCTCCTTTGAGTTTCCTGCCTTGGCAAGATGCTTCTCGGCAGTTACGAGGTCGCCCTTCTGCAAATCTGTGCAGGCGGCATTGAGATTGGCTGTCTCATCATCAGGGAAGAGACGGACGGCTATATCAAATACCTCGTTGAACTCTGGAGAACCTGGTTCATAGGTCTGTGCCACCAGGTACATCTCCTGTAATGACAACTGCTGAGGCTTGGTCTTCAAGATTACCTTTGCCTCCTCAATGTCGAAAGGACGAACGGTATAGGTTACCGTATAGTCGCTGTGGCGCAAACGAGGATAAATCTCACTCATGATGTAGCGATAGCTAGCCGGATAAAGCTTCTTGATTTTCTGGTCCTTTGCATCGGGTGCCAATGATGAGTTGGCAACGGCAAGGATGGCTGACTTATCGGCTAAGTGGCTGGCTTCCACCTTCTTCTTGAATCCTTCCCAGTCTTCCGGGGTGGCGTGATAGGTGAAGAGCTTTTTATCGATAGTGTAGAGATTGCATACATAATTGCGCAGGGCAGCCGCACGATTGTTGGCGAGTCGCACATTGTTGTCGTAAGGACCATCCGGCGACGCATAGCCATGAATATCGATGTTGGTGATGCTCACATCCTTGTCGTTCTTCACGAGGTCGATGGTGGATGTAATCTTTCTCAGCTCAGTTGCATTCTCACGGAAGTCGGCAAGGATATCGCTCTTGTTGAGCTTGAAGCTCAGGTAAGCTTCACCCTTTTCGGCTCTCACCTTGATGGCTTCAGCCTTTGGCTTCACGTAATGGTCGCGACCAATCTTGGGTATTGGGTTGATGACCGCCATCTGGGTGGTATCCTGATCCATCAGGTTGCCGCATCCGCAGAGGTCTTCCGTCATGGAGAGGTTGAAAGCCTTCATCCACTTCCTGTAGGGAAGGGTCTGTGAGAAGAGCACCTGCTGCTCGGTATCATTCCTGCGTCTCACTACCACTGCCTGGCTGTTTTTCAGTCTGCTGCTTTTGCGCAGGTATCTGATGTTCTGGTTTTTGCCATTGATGATAATGGGATTCAGGGCGATGGTATCTTCTCCGGCAATAAGCGGAGTGAAAACCAGCTGTTGCTCTGATTTGAGCTGCAGACTATCGAGATGGAGACGGAAAGCAACCTTGAGACTGTCGCTCTTCTTCTGTGTCAAGACGCTGTCTATCAGAATCTTGCCTCCAGCCAACCGTAGCTGCGAATCATCTATCTTCTGGGCTTGGACAGTCAATGCGCTCTGTGCAAACAGAATGCAAAGGGGCGAAATGACCGCATAAAGCTTCATTTTCTTCATATTCTTCATCTTAAATAAAAGAGGGTTTGATTTGGTTTTTGCAATCTCGGTGATATCGTTCCTAGAATGCGTATATCAGGGAGAGGGCGGCTTTAGTAGGACCTACATAGTTGCGGTGGTCCTTGTCAAGACATTTTTCACATCTTCCATAGAGCTTGTATGGGCTGTAGATGTATCCTAATCCGATGGATCCTTCGAGATTGAGATGCTCTGACAGCAGCCATTGGTATCCGTAGGTGAGACCACCACCGACATACCAGCCTTCGTAATGTCTTCCTTTCTCTGTCTTTGGCAAGATGCCGAAAGGCAGGTCCACATTTTTGATGTTGTATTCACCCCCAAGGGCATGGATGCCGAAGAAGTGGCCTCCAAATTTCTGGCAGGTGTACCAGCGGTACTCTGGCATTACGTTCCAGTAGCGCAATTTCTTGTCGCCTGAGAACTTCCAGGGATTCAGGGCGCCGAAAAGCTGAAAAGTGCTCTTCCTGCCCGTGCCTATTTCTAGACCAGCATTGAGCGAGGTGGTTGCCAAACCAAGCAGGTTGGTCTTCAGTGCTACCTCTTGCGCTCGGGTTATTACTGTTGAGAGAATCAGCAGTAACAACATCGGTGTTCGTTTGAACGATCTCTGCTTCATCATCATATTTTTACTCTGTTATTTTCTTTCTTAAGGATACTGTTAGCTGTCCTATTCTTGTTATTGTCATTTACTTATAACCACATGCTTACCCTTGTAACATGATGGATGTCACCGGGTTTCCTTTTCGGTTGCAAAGATAGAATGATTTTCTCAAAGATGCTTCAAAAAATTGATGGAAATCAAGGAAAATGAAATGCAAACGTTTGCATTGCCGTGCAAAGTGTGTGGGAGCACAAAATTCGTGAATATGATATAAGTGCCTGATATATAGAAAATAAAAAGCGAGGGTGTAAATTGCACACCCTCGCTTATTTCAGAACTTCCATCGCCTTCTTCAGACCTCTATCCACAGCCGAAGGATCGTTCTGGTAGAGCTTCTCCTTTTCCTCTTGGGTCATCTCGTCGAGCAGATAATCGGGGGTGATTCCCACACTTTCCAGCAGGTTGCCCTGTGCATCCTTGGTAAGCGAGAACGGCATGTAGAAGTAGAGGTAGCTGGTTACATTTCCTATCCATCCTCCATTGCTGGCTTCGTTGTCGGAAGTGAGCATCGCCTGCGCTCCGTAACTGTTTCTGCCTATCGTCTTCACGTGGTCGCCCTGACTTTTCAGGATGAGGGTTGTCACCTCCGACATGCTGGCACTGTAGTTGTCGAGCAGGATGGCGGTAGGGATGCTTCTGCCCAGGCTCTTCGGCGTTACCGTAATCTTCTGCGGAATCCAAGGCGTATAACTGTATGGATTATTATCCTCTTTTTTGCGTACGTAGGCATAGACGGCTGTCTGGGTGATGAGATAGTCGGTAAGCAGACGGGTATCTATCACGCTTCCGCCTCCGTTACCACGGAAGTCGAGAATCAGTTTCTTGATCTCGCCCTTAGCCAGAGGCTCCAGGAACAGACGGCGGTAACCTTCTACGCAGAGATGATTGTAGGTAAATTTTAGGTCGCTCCAGTAAGCATAGAGTTCCCGCTCGTGCCAGAGGTAATCGGCAAGAGCCTGGCAATACCAGCTGGCAAAACCGGAGGCTGAAAGCATCTGCTGGTAACGGGCATCGCCCTGCAGCTTCTGTCGGATCTGCTCGCCCATGCCGCTTGCATCAGCAGTAATAGGCAACAGCTTGAGGAGATTCGGTGACTTCTCGTAGGCCTCGCTGGCGAGAGCATAGAGACCGGAATAATCGCCCTGGTTGCTGTAAGCCGCCATCTTCTCGCAGGCTTGGGCTGCATCATCCGAAGCCAGATAGCTATCCATATCGGCAAGCAACTGCGCTGCCTGCTGCTCAGCCTTCTCTCGCTTTCCGGCATCAGTAATCAGTGCTTTCGCCTTGGCTGATATCGTGGAAGCATCCAGATGATAGGTGCTGGCGGCATTGACAGGGAGATAGGTCTTCTGATATTCGTGGAAACAGTTTTCGTAGAGCGCAAACTTGTTGAAGCCGAGGTAATAGGTGCCCGGCTGCTCCTTCAGGTAACCGCCCATGATGCAGAAACCATCCGAGGTAATCTCGCCGAAGGCTGTACCATCCAGGTTGAGCTGGTCGTGGGTATGGTTCCAGTGAGCATTCAGTGGGAAATACTCGGTCTTGTTGCGGAGCGTGCTGTTGAATCTCACCGTTTCCATAGAAGAGTGGGAGACGGGTAGGGTAATCTTGACATAGAAATGCTGGTCGATGATCTTGTCGATGATTTCCTGGAAATACTGCTTTGCCTTGGCATTATCTTCCTGAATCTCCTGCTGGGTAAAAGCGGAGGTATGCTGGAAGGTCTTCAGGGCATCAAATTTGGGTTTGTATTCCTTGTACACCTGGTCCCAGGTCTGCGATGATACGGCAGACTGCTCATTGAGGGTGCAGTAGCGCTGGTTCATCACGCTCCAGAAAACCTGGAACAGGTCGCCATACGACTTGACATCGGTATCGGAATAATCGGAAATCGATTTCTCGTTGGCATCATTGTCTGCCACACAACTGGTAAGCGACATCCCCGTGGTGGTTGTCGCCAGGAGGAAGGCGAAGAGGCATCGCATTCCACCTTTTATATATATAGGGGTTCTCATATTTTAAAATGATTTTTTAGAACTTATAGGCAGCCGAGGCTGTGATGACGCTGGAGTTGCGCCGGGCAGTCTTGCTGGTGCTGGCTTTCTCCTGGTAGATATGCGAGAAGCCGTATTGGAACTGATAGCCCACGCTGGCATCTATCTTGCCGAAGGAATAACCTATCTTGATGCCTGCTTCGCCGCCAAAGAGACTGCGGCGGAGATGGTTCTCATTCTTCCTGAAATCGTAGGTGGTGTTATAACGGATGTAGGTGCCATCGCCCTTGTAACCCTCCATGATGTTCATCGGATACATACCCTTGGTATGCATGGAGGTGAAGTATTCGTAATAGACGCCCACCTGCGGCTTGATCCACCATCCCTTCTCGTGGTAAGGATTATGGAGGAGATAGTAGCCCACATGCAGGGGGATGCTGATGAAGTTGTTGTTGTATCGGGTGTTCCAGGAGTCGCCGCCGAGGTTCTGGTACAGGTAGTCGCGCTGAACGAAGCGGATGCCCGTTCCTACCGCCAGCTGATCTACGATATTGTATTCGGCACCGATGGCAGCCGTGAAACCCGGTCGCACCTTATAATAAGTCTCCGACAAGCCCGACACATCCGTATCAAGCACACTGCAACTGACACCAGCTTCTGCCTCCACCTTCCAGCGGTAGGAGCTCTGCTGTGCCAGAATGCCTTGGCAGCAGAAGCCAAGGGCTATGGATAAATATACCTTTCTCATAAAAATGGGGTAATTTGGGGTGAAAAAAGTCTTAATAGAGAAGAAGCAATCCGGCAAAAGCCGAGTAGAGTATCATGCGGATGGGATTGATCTTCATTACCTTCACGCCGATAAAGGTGGCAAAGAAGAGGGCGATGGAGATATAGAATCTCCAAGGATTTTCGGGAGTAGAGAAGTTCTCGCCATTCATCAGAAGCAAGGCTGCGGCTCCCACCAAGCCGACAATAGCTGGGCGGAGACCGATGAAGATGCTCTGGACGGCTGAGGTGTTCATATACTTGTACAGCATCTTGCTGATAAGAATCATCAAAACCAAGGATGGGAGAACCAAAGCAAAGGTTGCCACGGCACTTCCGAGTACAGCCATCATGCCACTCATACCGGCATTATGGACAGCTGTATAGCCACAATAGGTAGCGGCATTGATGCCGATAGGTCCCGGTGTCATCTGAGAGATGGCAACCACATCGGTAAACTCCTTCATCGTCATCCAATGATACTGTGTAACAACCTGTCCCTGAATCAGGGATATCATGGAATAGCCACCTCCGAATCCGAAGATGCCTATCTGAAGGAATACGATGAAAAGCTGAAGAAATATCATATATTATTCTGTTGGTTGAATGAATTGACCATAGATGTAGCCACCTACGGCAGCTGCGATAATCACCCAGATCGGGTTGACGCCCAAAAGCCAGATCAGAAGGGCGGATAGAATAGGAATCCAGCAGTTGACAAGCGAAATACCGGCACTCTTGGCAAGCGAGAATGTTGGTACGGCTATCAATGCCACGACGGCAGGACGGATGCCTGCAAACATGGCAGCAACAACCTTGTTGTCTTCAAACTGATGGAAAAACATGGCTATAGCCAAGATAATAAGGAATGATGGCAACGAAGCGCCGAAGGTGCAGACGATGGCTCCCGGTATCTTTGCCAACTTATATCCGAGCAGGGAACTCATGTTGATGGCCAAGGCTCCCGGACAAACCTGGGTGGTAGCGATGGCATCCAGAAATTCCTCCTTCGTCATCCAATGATGCTTGTCGACGACTTCGGATTCTATAATAGGAATCATGGCATAGCCACCCCCAAAGGTGACTATGCCAATCTTCATAAATGTTTTGAATAATGTAAGATAACTTA
>ERZ773187.222-NODE-222-length-58961-cov-10.188724_pt1 | contig 58961 bp, 52 predicted proteins | sample MGYA00511242_ERZ773187 | MGnify/ENA primary metagenome ERZ773187 (study PRJEB29015, sample SAMEA2737744) | human gut metagenome | biome: human gut; feature: human-associated habitat; material: faeces | place: China | collected 2012 ...
CATCTGCTGCTGAGGCACAGGGGCTTGTCCGAGCTGACAAGCATCCCAAAAGCACTCGCTACGGCAGACAGAATCCCATCTCCGAACGTTGGAACTGCGATGAACAACTCGTAGAATGGCGCAAGGCTTGGGCGGATGTGACCAATTGCTATCTGGAACGCGCTGGGCGGGAGGAACGCATTGACCACCGCAGCAACGCCGCCAGAGGGATGGATGAGATCCCTACCATTCATGAGGGTGTGACCGCACGGGCGCTGGAGCGGAAAGGAGTGGTTACTGACCGCTGCGAACTGAACCGGCAGATCAAGGCGGACAATGCCCTGCTGCGGGAGCTGAAAGCTGCGGTCAGGAAGCTGGGGCAGACGGTAAAGAATACCATCCCAGCCATTGCCGAGGCGATGGAAAATCTGCGAGCGAATATGATTGTTTTCCGCTACCAACTGCGACATATTGGCCAGGGCAGGCAGCGCATGAACGATTATATCCATGCCGTTCAGCCGAAGCTGGTGCGCTATACCGAGCTGGTTCAGGAGATTCGAAGCAAGAGTAATGAGCGCAAGTCTTTGCTTGCCCAAAAGAAGGAGACGCCCTTCTATCTCATCCCGAAGCAGCGTGAGCTGTCCCGCCGCATTGCGGAGCTGACCGAGGATTTGGAAGAACTGAAATCCGAGAAGGATATGCTGCTGCATTCGCTGGAATGTAGCGATGATGCCGGTATCACCGCTGTGAAAAAGGACATCGCCGCGGTGGAAGCCGCGCTAAAGAAGCTGTCTTAGCAGGAAGAAAAATACAACGTAGAACTAAACGATGCCCTGCGCCAGTATGCCGAGCTGAAGGAGTAGGCGGCAGAATTTGACCCAGAAGAAACACAGGATGCAAGGCTTGCCCTGCGTCCTGCAATGGAGCGTTCTGTGGTTGATCGTGTACAGTCTGCTTACGGAGATAAGTACGATCCGCTGATGATGTATGGCAGCAAGCGGGATGTTGCTGATCTGTTGAACGAAGAAACTGAAGTGCAATCTGTACGAAAACTTTTGCGGCAGCATAATGAGCAAAAAGGGTATACATCTCGGGCAAACCCGTTTAAGGACAATTTTCTAGACCGGTAGCACTGCCTGCCAGTTAAAAGGAAGGCGCGCCCTTTAAATCGCCTTGCCAAAAATGCCGAATTAACATTGGAAACAGTTGAATTCCCACATTACTTTGTGATATACTTTAACAAAATGCGGCGAGTATACGTTTACAATATTGGCCGATTGCCAATGGTGTAATGGGTCTTAATTATCTATTTGAAAGGGTGATTTCTGTGGCATTTATCGATGTGATTAAATACGAAGGCTCTAGTGATGTCTTAATATTTAGGCATCCCATCGTAGACTTCAATAATAGGGCACAGCTGATAGTTCATGAAAAGCAGGAAGCCATTGTATTCATGAATGGAGAGGCTAAAACCCTCTATACCCCGGGCAAGTATGAATTGACATCTAAAAATCTCCCTGGTGTTAAGCATATTGTTGCACTCTTCTCCGGTGGAGAATTAGCAAATCATTGTGAAGTTTATTTTATCAATAAGCTGCTGTTTTCCAATATTCCTTGGGTAACATCCGCTATGGATATCCAAGATCACACCATTGGAAACTACTATTCTTTCTGGGCTCAGGGCTTCTTCACTGTTCGTGTTGCAAACTCTGCTGACTTGTTCGAAATTATCGGAAATGGCGAATACTTGACAACGGACGGGTTGAAAGAACTTTTTAAGGAGCGGATTACAAGCGCAGCAAGGGAAGTCCTTTCAATTGCTATGAACCAAGAGAACCTTAGCTATGGCGAAATCAATTCCCATCTTACCAGTTTGTCTGATAGGGTTATGGCAAAAGTACATCCTGCCTTTGAAAAAGTGGGTTTGTTGCTGGACGAATTCCGTTTTGACTCTGTTAACATGAATAAAGATGCCGAATTTGATAAGCATCGTAGCCATTTGGGAGAAAGAAGTGGCCAACAAATTGAGGGTTATACCTATGATAAAAAACGCATGTACGATGCTATGGAAGCGCAGGCAAAGAACCAAGGCGGAGCAGGTGCTGCGGCGGGTATGATGACTGGAGCAGGATTTGGTATTGGTATGGGGCAAGTATATAGCGGCATGGTTGGTAATGCGGCAAATTCTGCATTCGGAAGCCAACATATTCCAAGCAACGGGGGATCCAACAACGGAATCACCGCTGATGCAGGTGTGGTCATACCTCATCAAGTGAACGGTGCGCCGAAAGGCGTGGGAGTGTGCAGTAATTGCCAAAAGCCCTTAGAGGATGGATGGGTATGTTGTCCTTATTGCGGAACAGATATTGTCGCGGATCGGTTTTGCCCCGCCTGTGGTGCAAAGCTGCCTAGTAACCCTAATATAAAATTTTGCCCTGTATGTCGAACGATTTTGAACAAAAGCTAAAGAGAGAGGAATTAGACAATGAAAGTTTGCGGCTACTGTAACAATGAATACGACGATATCGAGTCTAAATGTCCCGTGTGTGGGTCTACGTTGCTCAAGTACGATAGACACTCAGATTCGGCCGAAGCTGAGCTTAAGGAAATCAAAGACACGATTAATCGAAAACGCAAAACCAGAAGTTTGATTATCGGGATTGGGGCTGCGGCGATTCTGTTGGCAATCGTTGTTGCGATTCTTGGTATTACCGGGTATGTCACAGATCCTCAACGCGATATTGAGAAAGAGGCTAAGGAACTGTTCACGCAGGCTGAGCAACAAGTCAATTCAGCCGACTATGACGCCGCGATCAGCACTATAGATAAAATTAACCCTGACTGGAAGGGCTACGTTAAGGCTGAAAATCTTCGCTTGAAGGCGGTTAAGGGACAGTTGACCGCTCGGGCAGCAGAATATGAAGCTGTAGGCAATTACGAAGCATTGATATCATTCATCAAGGCTAATGTTTCAGATATAGGCGCAGACGAAGAGATTGAAGCTATATACGAAAATGCCGTGCGAGGCTATGTCATAAATGTGTTGAAGAAAGTTGACGAGTATGCTAATGGTACTGACTATAGTTCAGCCCTATCGACGCTGAATACTGCGACCGCACTCATCGGGGATAATGTTGACATTAGTACGAAGAAAACAGAGATAGAAAATCTTGAGATACGCTCAACCATTCAATCATATGAGAATAATGGTGATTATATATCTTTGGTTTCCTATTTACAAGGCATCGTAGCAAGAGACTCGGGTTATTCTGCATTGTTAGAGCAATATGAGCAGGCACTTATTAACCAGACATTAGCGGCAGCTCAGTCTTACGCTGATGAAAGGCAATTTTCGGACGCAATTCGTACTATCGAAGATGCCCAGCACACATACGACTGCTCCGAGTTCAGTTCGGCTATCGAAGAATACAGTCAGTTCTTACCTACGCGACTCGTTAATTGCTATATTGTTCAAAAGAAGACATATATGAATATAGAGCGTAGCGGTATTGATAGTTTTGGCAAGAAGAGGGAAGACTCTCTTGTGTTACGTCCGGGATTAAGCAATCCAGATTCGATTGTCTATAACCTTTCTGGGAAATTTGCGAGTTTCTCTGGTGAAATGATCCATCTCGAAGGCGGATTTTATGATGCGTCCGTTGAGATAAAAATATATCTCGATGACACGCTTTCTTTCTCAAGTGGCAATATTGACTTGACAACCCAAGCCCAAGCTTTCACGGTTGATGTATCGGGTTGTACGCTCCTGAGAATTGAGTGCTCTACTACGAGTTATTGTATGTGGGGTGGGGGCGTCATTATTGACGCATTGCTTTCTTGAATGTGAACTAGCGTTATTAAGTTGAAGAGAGTGAGGCATTGCAGATGGTTGCGTGGGAAATCACAAGCATTCCAAGTGGTATGGTAGACGCGAATGGTATTTATAGCCTCACTAGGCAAGTACTGTTTTCATTTCATTCGTATCATGATGATAGCGGAGATGCTGAATTGTCATTTTTGCATACGACAGGAGATAAAGTTTCAATTTACATTCTTGTTCGTAAGATGCCGTTTCTCCATATTATACCATCTATTGAAATGTCGCTAGCTGCCCAAGGATATCAGTTTGAACGACTTAATGCTGAAGCATCTGTTGCTTTGTCGCAGCAGATGCTCAGCATGGCCACTGTTGACATGAATGCTGTAATTAAGACAGAGAAGATTGTCACAACACCTTATACGCAGGAAGGGTACTATTACTGGGCTGATCCGCTACTGAGTGACGAAAGCCGTCCTTTGGACAATTTTACGATGTTATTTCAAGCTTTGCAAAAATGCGACTATTCTTTCGTGTCTTTTCAACTCATCCCCACTGTGTTAGAAAATTATGAGTTAGATGTTTTGCAAAGATTGAATATGTTTCTAAAGACTCATGTCTACAGTCAAATTATCAATGGTTATGGTATGTCAATGTATGAGCCCTATGCACAGCCAGCATATGATGCATACCGGCACTATGTGGATCAGAACGGCCACCCCCTATTTTTGTATAACATTATTGCTGGTTCATCCTCTGGGTGTAGCAGCTTTATATCCAACCAATTGATTGCCGCACTAAGGGCGGAATCCTCTAATACTCCGGAACTCCAGGCGGTATCAGTGAATCTGAGCGGATACACGTACAGTCATGAAACATTTCCGTCCTATGTGAATTCTCTGCTTCAGCAGCAATATCGTGATATGTTTATTTGGGGCGGAAGTATTGCTCCTCCAAATCAAATGTTCCGCTTCCCATTTCTGGCAACAGCCGATGAAGCATTGATGTTCTTCCATCTACCCTATGATGATGGTAAGATTGTCGGTATTACCGGGAGCTCTTACCAGTCATCAAATGAACTGTTAAGCAAAAAAGTGACTGATTCGCACAATATAGTATTTGGACGAGCGATCAGTAACCAGAATGTTTCTATAGGTGCACCAGCAACAGATTTTGCAAAGCATGCGCTGATTGTCGGCATGCCTGGAACCGGCAAAACTACATTTTGCATTAATTTACTATTGCAATTTCAAAAGAGGGGGATTCCATTCCTTGCGATTGAGCCTACCAAGGCAGAATATCGGGCAATTATTGATGCAATTCCGGATTTGCAGATTTTTACTCCCGGCAACAATTCTGTGTCGCCGTTTATTATGAATCCGTTTATTCCTCCAAAAGGCATTCGGATTGAGAAGTATATCCCAAGCCTGTACAGCGCATTTAGGGCAGCATTTTCGATGCCTTCCCCACTGGATGTAACATTTTTAAAGGCAATCCGAGCCAGCTATAATCGCTATGGTTGGCGCGACTATAGTATGGCCGGCGATCCGGAAGTAACGCCGTTTGGTTTCCATGAATTCATATTAGTTTTCAAGCAGATAATCGATAATTCGGACTATAGTAAAGAAGTAAAAGGCAATCTGCGTAGCGGTGGCGTTCTTCGCCTTTCCAACTTAATAGAGCAAAATCGTAATATTTTTGATACGATTCACACGATTCCGATCGAAGATTTACTAACAAAACCTACTGTAATAGAATTGAATGCTATTGATGACATTGAGCAAAAAGCGCTTATTATTGCTATGCTGCTTATTAATATTGCAGTATATACGAAAAGTTCCCACACAGAAAATGTGGAACTGAGCAACGCAATTCTTATTGATGAAGCGCATGTGCTTCTTGATCAGAGAACAAGTGTTAAAGAAGATCAAATAGGTTCTCAAAACTACGCAGTACAATTAGTTGAAAATCTGATTGCTGAGATTCGCTCTTATGGAACCAGCATAATAATTGCCGATCAGCGTCCGAGTGCGGTTGGTGGTGCTATTGTTGCTAATACGGATATCAAGATGGTCTTCCGTCTAACCGAAAAAAGAGAAAAAGAAATTATCAGCAACAGCACGGATATGGATGATAGTATGGTGCAACAGCTTTCTCAACTAGAGAAAGGACACGCCTATATCTACTACCATAAATTAAAAAAGCCCCAATTGGTAACGACCCCCAATATACGGTCCGATGCCGGGATTAGGATTAAGGTATCTGATAATGAAATTCGACAACGCAATACATATTGGGATGACAAAGCGGGACTGCTTATGCCATATTCTCTTTGCCGGTATTGTTGTAATAACGGCTGTAATTTCAGACTTCGTGCTGATGCAGAGTATTTTTGCAACTATATTTGGGATAACATCCATGGTGAAGTTAAAGACGACGAAACCCTGCGGAAAAGAATTTATGGAGTTCCGATATTGTTGAAGAATCGTCTTGTAGCGTACACTCCGGATGAGAAAAGAACCTTAATAAATTGTATTCGAATTGCTTTGCAACGGAAAGGCGCAATAGAAAAAGGAATCAATTTGCATGATGTTAAAGTGAAAAAAGTGATGCTTAATAATCACGATGATGAGGTGATGGGTGATGTTTTCTGAATTTGATGCCGAGGATCTTGTTGATTTGACAGATAATATTGCGAGTGATGTTAAAGAGCCTATCGATAATTCAGACTCTGTCGATGAAATGCTCAATACGATGTCACTTGATGAACTATACGAATTGCGAGATAATTTGGCCAACAGCGACATACCTGATATTTCTGATCTGAAGCCTATAGATGAACAGGGCTTCACCTTTCATTGGGATGGCGGATCTACGCATAATACGGATTTAGATGAAGATACTGAACCCTCACCGTATACTAAGAAATTGACTAGATAGGAGTGGTATATATGGCTGCACCGAATTGGGAAAACATCCAACTAGACGACCTTACAAGAGAGACTGATGAAGAAACTCTCGAAAAGCCTTTTGAGTCGTCCTTTAAGTACCACGCAGTTCCTCTTGATGAGCAGATGACCTTGGATGAAGATGGAACACCGTTTACGCTAAAAGAGTTAATGGATCTACACGAGCTTCGGGAAGAACTTGACCGTGAGAGATAGCAGATGACCTTGGCGGTCATTGAGTTGAGCAACCTTGGGTGCGCTATTTAATTGCGCACCCAAGGTGTTTATCTTTGGCGTAAAATATCCTTGACAAATTTAGTCTCAGAAAGATAATGTAGAATAACTTGCGCAAATTGAAAGCCGCATAAAAGAAGACATAGCTTGCAGGCTCTGGTAGAATGAAGTTACCACACAAACATTCGAAAGGAGACAGCAAACTATGTCCGAAAAAATTGTACAGCTGAATGAAGAAATTATCAAGGGCCAAATCAAGGAATTGGTTCGCGGCAGCGTGGAGGAAGCCCTGAATGAGCTGCTGGAGAAGGAGGCGGAGTCCCTGACGCAGGCCGCCCGCTATGAGCGCAGCGAGACCCGTCAGGGCTACCGCAGCGGCCACTATGACCGGAATCTCACCACGACCTCCGGCGACGTCACGCTCCATATGCCCCGGCTCAAGGGCGTGTCCTTTGAGACCGCCATCATCGAGCGGTATCGCCGCCGGGAGAGCAGCGTGGAGGAGGCCCTCATCGAGATGTACCTGGCAGGCGTCTCCGTGCGCCGTGTGGAGGACATCACGGAGGCACTGTGGGGCAGTAAGGTTTCGCCCGCTACCATCAGCGAGCTGAACAAGAAAGCCTACGTTCACATCGAGGACTGGCGCAACCGCCCCTTGCAGGGCGGGCGCTATCCGTATGTTTATGTGGACGGCATCTACCTGCGCCGCAACTGGGGCGGAGAGTACGAAAATGTTGCTGTTTTGGTGGCGATCTCCGTGAATGAGGACGGTTTTCGTGAGGTTTTAGGCGCTGCCGAGGGCATGAAAGAGGACAAGGCCAGCTGGGTCAGCTTCTTCCAATGGCTTCGTGGACGCGGCTTGGACGGTGTAAAGCTCATCGTCGGCGACAAGTGCATGGGGATGCTGGAGGCCGTGGGCGAGGTGTTTCCGGACGCCAAATACCAGCGCTGCACGGTGCATTTCTATCGCAACGTTTTCTCTGTTGTGCCCAAATCCAAGGTCAAAATTGTGGCAAAAATGCTCAAGGCGATCCACGCCCAGGAGAGCAAAAAAGCGTCCCGCGAGAAGGCAAAGACTGTTGTTGCCGAGCTGCGCGCCATGAAGCTGAAGGAAGCTGCCAAGAAGGTCGAGGACGGCATTGAGGAAACGCTGACCTACTGTGATTTTCCCGGCGAGCATTGGACCCGCATCCGCACCAACAACGTGATCGAGCGGCTGAACCGTGAGATCCGCCGCCGGACGCGGGTGGTGGGGACATTCCCTGACGGAAATTCCGCCTTGATGCTGGTCTGTGCGAGGCTGCGCCATGTGGCAGGTACTCAGTGGGGCTGCAAGAAATACATGAACATGAAGCATTTGGAGGCGGCTCTGGACGACGCCTCTATCGCCGGCTGACTTCATTCAGCCGGAGCCTGCAAATAAATTTGCGCATAAATCTTGACGGGACCCTCAGAAAACCATGCTTGCCCGATTCGCGGGAGAACACGGACTGACGAACTGCCAGTATTTCGTGGATGACGGCTATTCAGGAACCAATTTTGAGCGTCCAGACTTCATGCGGATGATTGAGCTGGTAGAGCAGGGACAAATCGGGACGGTCATTGTAAAAGACCTTTCCCGCATGGGCCGAAACTATCTGCAAACCGGGTATTACACGGAAGTGATTTTCCCGGAACACGATGTCCGTTTCATTGCCATTAACGATAATGTGGATTCAGACATGGGCGAAAACGAATTTGCTCCTATCAAAAATCTCATGAACGAATGGTATGCGAAAGATTGCAGCCGCAAGGTGCGGTCGGCATTTCGGACAAAGGCAAAAAACGGAGAATATACCGGCGGTTATCCTGCATTCGGATACTGCAAGTCCCCAGAGGACAGGCATAAGCTGGTGCCGGATCAGTTTGCACCCGTTGTGCAGAGAATGTTTCAGATGGCTTTAGAGGGTGAAACCTGCTTCCATATCGCAAGGTATTTGGAAGCGGAGAAAATCCCGACGCCACGGGCGTATCTGATGAATACCGAGGGCAAGTATGTTGCCAACGAGCGAGTGAAGCATCCGTACAGCTGGGCAAAAACAACGGTGAATCAGATTCTGAGCAATCCGATTTATCTGGGCAAGCTGGTCAGTCAGCGGTACACAACACGCTCCTTCAAGGATAAGCGTATTATGGAGCGTCCTGAAAGTGAATGGGTCATCGTCGAGAACACCCACGAACCGCTGATTGATCAGGCTACCTTTGACACAGTGCAGGAACGCATCAAAATCAAGCAGCCTGCCACATGGGAGAACTCCGACAATATGTTCCGGGGATTGATGATTTGCGGCGGATGCAATACGCGGATGGTGTTTTCAACCCGCAAAGGCAGAAAGTCCAAGGGTCATTTCAGCTGCAACAAGCACCGGCGTTACGGCGGCAAGGAATGTTCCGCCCACTATATCACGCTGGAACAGGTAACAGAACTGCTGCTGGGTGACATTCAAAAACACGCAGCATTGGCAGCCGAAGACCGCGATGCTTATGTTGAGCATCTTATCCAACTTTCGGAGCGTGAATGGAACGGCACAAAAGCATCTCAGCAGAGAGAAGCTGATGCCTGCAAGCGCAGATTAGACGAGCTTGACACACTGCTTCAGCGAATCTATGAGGATCATGTGTTTGGTCGGCTTTCCGATGAACGCTACGCCGCTATGTCTGCCAACTATGAAGCTGAAATGACAGAACTGAAAACGCACTATACGGAAATTCAGACGCAGCTATCTGCTTATGTGAGAAAAGCCCGCAGCGCAAAAGAATTTGCGGACTTGGTAGAACGATATACCAACATCACCGAAGTAACCGCCGAACTTCTGCATACCTTGGTCGAGAAGATCGTGGTGCATGAAAAAGAAGTGGTAGACGGACAAATCATTATGCGGGTGGATATTCACTACCGCTTCATCGGAAAAGTTGGTTCTATGGATGGCGAAAACTTGCAGACTCCCGGACTTCGCAGGAATGCGAAGCTGCTTGCGGAAGCAGGAGCTATTGCGGCTGCGGGAGCATAAGTCTATGCGGCGCGCGATAAACAAAACACGCCCGGCATCATCAAGTACCCCTTCTGGCGCATGACGGACGGGAACCCGCGCGCCGTATACGCCTGCCTGAATGCGGGGGACGCGTGTGCGCCGGACGCTATCAAGGACCGCTCCGTCTGCATCGACGGCGACCTCGCGGACATTCTGGCGCAGATCTAAAAAAAACACGGAGGACATCCTCCGTGTTTTTTATTGTACATATTACAGCGCCTCGAAGTGATAGCGGGGCTTGCCGAGACTCTTTTTTCCGTATTCAATCGCCGATGTGGGACAGTAGCAGATACAGGCCATGCAGTGGGTGCAGGCCTTGCCCCAGACGGGTCTGCCGCCCCGCAGGGTGATGTTGTTCATCGGGCAGCGCGCCGCGCAGCGGCCGCAGCCGGTGCAGGCGTCCCCGGCGGCAAAGGCGTTCGCCTTCACGCAGAAGGTATAGAACAGCGGGTTCACCGGCCCGCTCATGAAGCGGTCATAGAGGTTATTCCGCGTCGGCGCGAAAGGCTGGCCGGCCTTGAGCGCAGCAATGGCGCGGTCGATGTCCGGCTCGGCGCGGGCGACAATCTCCCGTGCCTCGTCCGCCTGCGGAGCGTCGAACATCGCGATATAGTTCTCTGGCATGACGATCTGCGCCGTCCCCATGCAGGCGATGCCCTTCTTCCGGCAGAGCGCGCGGTTGTACCGCTCGGCATGGCCGATCTCGCTGCCGCATGTCATGACGAACCACGCCCGCTTCGCTCCGCGCAGCTCCGTGCGCAGCAGCCAGTCCCGCACAACGCGCGGAATGCGCCACGCGTAGGTCGGCGTGACGAGCACAAGGCGCTCCCCGGCGTCGACGGGTGACGTGTCGCCCGACTTGATGCGGTCATTCAGGCTGAGCAGCGGCTCGCCCAGCGCGTCCGCGATGCGCCGGGCGGCGTATTTGCTGTTTCCGGTGCCGGAAAAGTACAAAATCATATCAAAACTCCCTCGCAGTGGTCGATCTCGTGCTGGATGATCTCCGCCGTCCAGCCGGTGAAGGTTCTGATGCGCGTCTGGAGCTTCTCGTTCTGCCACTGCACCTTGATGCTCCGGTAGCGCTTCGTCTTCCGCGTCCCGGCGAGGGACAGACAGCCCTCCTCCGCCTCATACGCGCCGGACTGCTTCAAAATCACGGGGTTGAGCATGAGCAGATACGCGCCGTCACAGTCAACGGCGATGATGCGCTTGTTCACGCCGATCATGTTCGCCGCCATGCCGACGCAGCCGTCCCTGTGCGCGGCCAGCGTATCGAGCAGATCCTGTGCCGCGCCGAGGTCGTCCGCCGCGGCGGGCGCAGCCTTCTGCGCAAGGAAAAACGTGTCTCTGCAAATTTCACGGACCATAACATGTCCCCCTTCTCTCGTTTGCAGTCTCTATGCTATCGCATACTGTCCGGCACTGTCAAGTACAAGGCGCGGAGCGAAGTGAAAACTCTCTTGTAAAACATACTCCCGGCTGCGTAGCAGTCGGGAGTATGTTTTACAAATTACTTCTTGAAGCTGTCCTTCAGCGAGACGCTACGGTTGAAGACCAGATGGTCTGCGCGGCAGTCGCGGTTGTCCATGCAGAAGTAGCCCGTGCGCATGAACTGGAACGTCGGCGCGTTGATGCCGGTGCGGTTCTCCTCGCGGTCGAATGCGGCGGCGACGGCGGCCATCTCGGGCTCGACCTTACAGCCGGTCAGCACCGTCAGCGACTGCGGGTTCAGGCAGTCGAGGAAGTTCTTGTCCGGGCCGTCGGGCTGGGCGTCGGAGAAGAGGTTGTCATACAGGCGCACCTCGGCGTCGAGGCAGTTCGCCGCGTCGACCCAGTGGATTGTCGCGCCCTTGACCTTGCGCCCGTCGGTGGGATCGCCGCCGCGGCTGTCGGGATCGTAGGTGCAGAGCACCTCCGTCACATTGCCGTTTTCGTCCTTGACGCAGCCGGTGCAGCGGATAAGGTACGCACCCTTCAGGCGGCACTCGGGGCCGTCCGGATACAGGCGCTTATACTTCGGCGCGGGCACCTCCATGAAGTCCTCGGCCTCCATCCACAGGTGGCGGCTGAAGGTGATCTCGTGCGTGCCCTGCGCGGGATCGGTGGGGTTATTCTCGACGGTGAACGTCTCGCTCTGCCCCTCGGGATAGTTCGTGACGGTCAGCTTCACGGGGTGCAGCACCGCCATCGTGCGCTCGGCCGACGCGTTCAGATCCTCGCGCAGGCAGTGCTCCAGAAAGCCGTACTCGATCGTGCTCGGTGCCTTGGCCACGCCGATGCGCTCGCAGAAATTGCGGATGGCGGCGGCGGTGTAGCCGCGGCGGCGCAGGCCGCAGAGCGTCGGCATGCGGGGATCGTCCCAGCCGGAGACGCGGTGCTCCTCGACGAGCTGGCGCAGCTTGCGCTTGGACATGACGGTGTGGTCGATGTTCAGGCGGGCAAACTCGATCTGCCGGGGCTTGTGGTACGGGATGGAGACGTTGTTGACCACCCAGTCATAGAGGGGGCGGTGCTCCTCATATTCCAGCGAGCACAACGAGTGCGTGATGCCCTCGAGCGCGTCCTGAATGGGGTGGGCGAAGTCGTACATCGGGAAAATGCACCACTTGTCTCCCTGACGGTGATGGTGGATGAAGCGGATGCGGTAGATGACAGGGTCACGCATATTGAAGTTGCCGCTCGCGAGGTCGATCTTCGCGCGCAGGGTCATCTTGCCCTCGGGCACCTCGCCGTTTTTCATCTTCTCGAACAGGCGCAGGTTCTCCTCGATCGGGCGGTCGCGGTAGGGCGAGGTGGCAGGGATGCCGATGTCGCCGCGGTTGGCCCTGAACTCCTCGGGCGTCAGCTCGCAGACGTAGGCAAGGCCCTTCCTGATGAGCTCGACGGCATATTCATAGTCCTTCTCAAAGTAATCCGAGCCGTAATAGAACCGGTCGCCCCAGTCGAAGCCCAGCCAGTGGATGTCCTGCTGAATCGCCTCGACATATTCGACGTCCTCCTTGGCGGGGTTCGTGTCGTCCATGCGAAGATTGCACAGGCCGTGATACTTCTCGGCGGTGCCGAAGTCGATGCACAGCGCCTTGCAGTGGCCGATGTGCAGGTAGCCGTTCGGCTCGGGCGGGAAACGGGTGTGAACGGTCATTCCCTGGAACTGACCACCCTCTGCGATGTCCTCGTCGATAAAGTTCAGAATAAAGTTCTTGCTCTCCGCAGGCTCCTCGGTCGCGGGGGTACTGGTCTTTCTTTCCTCGGTCATTGTCTCACACTCCTCGTAAAAATAAAATTTGGTTGATTGGCACGATAATGCAAGTATTTATTATACTTGTCAGGCCGTCTGATTGCAAGCCCTTTCGGCACTTCCCTGTCAATTTTCGGAAGTTTCCGCCAGCAGCTCGCGCTCGTCGGGGATCCTCTGAGCGAGGACGGCGTTTTTCAGCCGCCTGTCCGCCGTCACCTCGCGCAGGACGCGGATCTGCGGCGGGATGGAGACGGGCGCGCCCTCGTCCGGCAGCTCGATCTCCAGCACGGCCGTGTGCTCCCAGAACGGGTAGACGTCGATCTCCAGCACGCGCCCGGCGTAGAGCATGCACCAGCGCGTCTTGCGCAGCGTCACGCCTTCCTCGCGGCGGCGCACCAGCAGGCGGTGGTACTCCTCCTCCGTGACGGCGCGCTCGCGCTCCACGCAGGTGCGGTCGGTGCGAAACTCCTTCTCCGTGTAGAAGTACTCGACCCTCTCCCCCTCCTGCCGCCGGCGCACGCGGGCCGTGACACCCGGCGCAGCGGCGAGATACGTCTGCTCCATCTCATAGACATGGCTGCACGCGGCGCGCAGCGCCCGCGTATCCGGCATAGCGATGAGATATTTCCGCTCAATTTCCAGATGCTCGCTCATAGCCTTTCAAACTCCTCCCGGCTCATCAGCAGGTTCAGCGTCTGCACCAGCGCGGCGGTGCTCAGGTGCTCCGGCAGGCGCAGCGTCTTCAGCAGCGCCGCGCGCTTTTCCGCCGAGCCCGGGCCGATCAGGCCGCGGTCTAACAGATCCGCGCGGGTGATCTCCTCCCCCGTGCGCGCCGCCTGCGGCGCATCGCCCTCAAATGTCGCGCCCGCGCGGCGCAGCGCCTCGAGCAGCACTTCCGGGCGCATACCCTCGACGCCGAGCTTGCCCTCTTTTCCGGGGCGCTGCTTGCGGCGCTCTTTGCCGCGGATGTCCGGAACGTAGGCCTGCTTGATCTGTTCGGGCGGGATGCTGCCCTTGAGATAGTTGCGGATGACAAAGCCCGCGCCGTCCGGGTCGGTCATGAGGATCAGCCCGCGCTCACGCGCGAGACGGCGCAGATAGTCGATCTTTTCTTTGTTATGAAACACGGAGAAGCCGCCCGTCTCGACGATAACGGCGTCCACCACCTGCGAGAGGGTGTTCTTGTCGTAGCGGCCCTCCACGACGATGACCTCGCGGACTTTCTTCTTCATCGCCGCGCCGCCAATCCCATCAGAAACAGCTTGAGCTCGTCCTCGCTGTCGATGTTTTTCTCACTCTTCATCCGCCGGTCGAGCACCTGACAGGCCTGCACCGCGTCCTGACACCACCGGTGGTCGACGCGCCTGGCCGCCTGCAGGAGGAGCTTTGCCGGGTAGTCCGAGTTCATGCCCCAGACCTGCTTGAGCCAGAAGCGGTCCTTCCCCGCGTCGAGTGCCATGCGCGCCGTGTAGAGCTGGCGCAGCTCCTTGCCGACGGCGGCGAGGATCATGATCGGCTCCGTCCGCTGGCGCAGAAGCTCGCCGAGGATGTGCGCCGCCTCGTTATAGCTCCCGGCCGTGATGGCGCGGGTCATGTCAAACACGCGCGCCTCCAGCCGCGGCTCGACGACGGCGTTGATATCCGCGATGGTGACGCTCTGCCCCTTCGCAAAGGCCGAAACCTTCCCGATCTCCGGCAGGAGGTCGGTCATCAGCGAGCCGCAGGTGAAGAGCAGGTGGTCGGCCGTGGCCGCGTCGATGTCGTGGCCGTCGGCGGCGAAGCGGCGCTTGATCCAGCGCAGCAGCAGCTCGCGGTCCTGCTGGCAGAACTCCACCTCGCGCACATGCCCATCGAGCGCCGCGACGAGCTTTTTCATCTTGCCGTCGCGCTTATAGGCCACGAGGTCATAGATGAAAATCACCGTGCAGTACTCCGGAATATCCGAGATGATCTCGATGAACGCGCCGCGCGCGGACATATCGAGCTTGAAGATGTCCAGATCCGTCACCGTGACGAGCGTGTGCTGCGCCATCATGGGCATGGCCTCCACGGCCTCCTGCAGCGTCTGCATCGAAAGCCCCTTGCCGCCGAGACGGTGGTAGTTGAACTCCTCGAACCCCGCCGGGACAAGCGCCTCGCGCACCTGGTCGAGATAGCTCTGTCGCAGGTACGTCTCCTCTCCGTAAAATATATAGGCGTTTTTGAGCGTTTCCGCTTTCAGATCCGCCTTCAGTTCGTCCAATCCGGCGCTTTTGCTGACCGCGCCCTTCTTTGCTGCCATCCGGCACTCCTCTCTATCGTTCTCCGGCCCGTCAGCCGGCTTTTTCCGCTTTCATCAGGATCGTTCCCTGCTCATCCGTCCGGTATACCTCCGCGCCCGCGTCCTCGAGCCGCCCGATGGCCTCGGCCGTCGGGTGGCCGTAGCTGTTGCTGCCGACGCTGATGATGGCGTATTCCGGCTGCACGGCGCGCAGAAACTCCTCGCAGGAGCTGTATTTCGACCCGTGGTGCCCCACAAGCAGCACCTCGACACGCGGCAGGTCATAATCCGCGATGAGCTTCTTCTCGGTATTTGCGGGCATGTCGCCCGTCACGAGCACATCGAAGCTCCCCGCCGAGCACAGGGCCGTCAGCCCCGCCTCGTTCTGGTTCTTCTTCCCCACGGGCGGATAGACCCGCAGCGTCGCGCCGCCGAGCGTCAGGCTCTCCACGTCCTCGACAAAGACCGTCTCGATTCCCTTCTGCGCGGCGATGGCGCAGATTTTGTCCTTCACGCCGTACTCGTCCTCGAGCGACGGCAGGTACAGCCGCTCCACCTCCACGCGCTCGAGCAGCAGCTCGAGCCCGCTCGTGTGATCGGCGTGGTAGTGCGTCAGCACGACGGCCTTCAGCCGGTGCGCGCCCATGGTGCCGAGCTGCGCGATGGCTCGGCTGCCGGCGTTGATGTAATTGTTGCTGCTGCCGCAGTCGACGAGGGCGGTGTCGCCCTGTGACGTCAAAAGCACGCACTCGCCCTGTCCCACGTCCACCGCGACGGCGGCGAGCGTGTCCGTGCGGTAGGCGAGCGTCCCCAGCCACACGGAGAGCACCAGCGTACACACCGCGAGCACCGACGGCAGCAGATACCGCCGCTTCACCGGCCCACGCAGAAGCGCCGCCGCGGTGAAGAGCACATACACAAACACCAGCCACGCGATGAGATATTTGTTGTTCAGATACAGCGCGTGTCCCGGAAGGCGCGCGAGCAGACGCGCGGCCAGCAGCATGTACTTCGTCAGCCACAGCGCGGCAAGGCCCAGCAGCTTCGCCGCCGGGAGCCACACGAAGCCGACCAGCACCGTCACGAACGCGGCCATGAAGTTCCACCCCGCGACCGGCACCACAAGGAGGTTGCTCAGCGGCGACACCACGGACAGCACGCCGAAATATGCCGCCGAGAGCGGGATCGTGAACACGAGCGCGCCGAGCGAGACCGTCACGTTCGCCGCGACGAAGCAGAGCGCGCCGCACAGGCCGCTGTTCTTCTCAAATTTCCGGTGAATCGCGTCCGCCGCCCGCCGGTACATCCGCCCCGAGAGGAGCAGAATCCCGAGCGTCGCGGCAAAGCTCAGCTGCAGGCTGATGCTCTGCGCGGCCATGGGACTGCACAGCAGAATCGCCAGCAGCGCTGCGCTCAGCGACGTCAGACTGTCTCCGTCGCGGCGGAAAAGCGGCGCGAGCTGCAGGAAAATCTGCATGATGCACGCGCGGACGACGGACGGTGTCATGCCGACCATCAGCATGTAAAACAGCAGCACAAGGATCGTCATCGCCGCGCCCGTCCGCCGCCGGTGCGCCGGAATCAGCATCGCCAGCAGGCTCACGAGAAACGCGCAGTGCAGCCCCGAGACGGCGAACAGGTGGCTCAACCCGACCTCGGAGACGATCTGGCTGTCCGTCTCGCTGATGCCGCTGCGCTCGCCCGTCAGCTCCGCCAGAAGAAAGCCCGTGGCGTCCGATTCGCCCCAGATATCGCGGATTTTCTCCTGAAAGGTGTGGGACGCGCGCTGCGGCAGAAAGCGCAGGCTCCCCTTCGCCCCGTCCGTGATCTCCAGCGCGTCCTGATCGTACAGCAGCGCGAACACGCCCTTCGACGTGAACGTCGTGATCTCGCTCTCGCGGATGTGCCCGGCGTCCTGCCAGCGCGCGGTGCCGGAGAGCTTCTGCCCCGGCTCGAGCGAGAGCAGCTCCGACGAGCCGTAGTAGTACGCCTTCGCACCGGGATAGCCGTCGAGCGACAGCTCCACCCGCGCGCCGTAGCTGCTCTCCTGCGCATAGTCCAGCACCGTCCCCGAAAAGGCGGACTCCGTCCCGAACCGCTCTGTCACGGGGCGGACGATCAGCTGCCGCCACCCCGCGAAATAGACGAGCGCCGCGCAGAGCGAAAAGAGCACGAGAAGGACGCGCCTGCGCGGCTTCGGCCGCGCGGCGAGACATTTCTTCCACACCGCAAGCCCCAGTCCCGCGAGCGCCAGCGCGCCCGCCGCCCAGAGCCGCCACATTCCCTCCGGCAGATAGCAGCACAGCAGGATCCCCGCCGCGAAGGACAGGGCGATATTCGCGAGTGTGCGCATGCTGCATCCTCCTTGCCGATTTTTTCTCAGATCTCCTCGCGCGGGCCGGGGCGGAAGCTCTCACCGAGCACGGCGGGGACGATCCCGCCTGCGGAGAGCTCCGTCAATCGCGCGCAGAGCGGCTCCACCCGCTCCTGCGGGAGCGACGCCGTGATCGTGACGTCCGCGCCGTATTCCGTGTCGTCCGTCAGCCCCTCCGCCGCCGCGAGCTCGAGCTTCACCCGCTCTAAAAGCGGGTAGGTACACGGGATCCGCAGCTGCGTCCAAAGGCCCATCGACGACACGCCCGCCGCGGCCAGCGCGTCGCGCGCGCCCTTGGAGTAGGCGCGCGTCAGGCCGCCCGCGCCGAGCAGAATCCCTCCGAAATAGCGCGTCACCACGCAGCAGACGTTCGTGACGTTCTCGCGCTGAAAGACGTTCAGCATCGGTTGGCCCGCCGTCCCCTGCGGCTCGCCGTCGTCGCTGTAGCGGACGACGCTCTCGCCGACGAGGTAGCACCAGCAGTTGTGCCGCGCGTCGTAATACCGCTTCTTCATCGCACGGATGTACGCCTGCGCCTGCTCCTCCGTCTCCACCGGCCAGATGTGGCCGATGAAGCGCGAGCGCTTCTCCGTGAACTCACTCTCCGCCGCCGCGAACGGCACACGGAAGCTCCTCAGCTCTCCCATGGCTCCTTCTCCTCCTGCCAGCCCTCGATATACGCCTTCATCCGGCCGAGCACCTTCGGCGTGCAGACGGCGGCGACATCGATTGTCTCCGCATAGGCCACGCTCTCGACCTTCGCCTCGCGGTAGAGCTCATCGAGCAGCCCCGCCCTGTCATACGGCAGATGGATCATAACGCGCTTTGTCCCTTTGTCGAGCAGGCGGTCGATCTCCGCGAGCAGCGCGGGGATGCCCTCGCCGGTCTTGGCGGAGATGGATACGGCGCGCTCCTCCTTCGGCCGCTGGCTGGAGAAGGCGAGGTCGGACTTGTTGTACACGCGGATGCAGGGAATCTGATCCGCCTTCAGCTCGCGGATCAGGCTCTCCACGATCTGCGCCTGCTGCGGCCACTCGGGGTTCGACGCGTCGATGACATGCAGCAGCAGATCCGCGTATTCCAGCTCCTCGAGCGTCGCCTTGAATGCCTCGACGAGCTGGTGCGGGAGCTTGCGGATAAAGCCGACGGTGTCGGAGATGACGACGTCGAGCGTGTCGCTCACGGTCAGAAGGCGCGTGGTCGTGTCGAGCGTGTCGAACAGGCGGTTATTCGCCGGGATGTCCGCGCCGGTGATGGCGTTGAGGAGCGTCGACTTGCCCGCGTTCGTATAGCCGACGATGGCCACGACGGGGATCTCGTTTTTCATACGGCGCTGGCGCTGGGTGCCGCGCACGCGGCGCACCTCCTCAAGCTCGGCTTTGAGCTTGTCGATCTTGCGGTGGATGTGGCGGCGGTCGGTCTCAAGCTGCGTCTCGCCGGGACCCTTCGATCCGATGGGGCCCTTGCCGCTCGTGCCGGCCTGGCGCTCAAGGTGCGTCCACATGCCGATCAGGCGCGGCAGCAGATACTGGTACTGCGCCAGCTCCACCTGCAGGCAGCCCTCCTTCGTCCGCGCCCGCTGGGCGAAGATGTCGAGGATCAGGCCGCTGCGGTCGAGCACCTGCACGCCCGTCAGCTCCGTCAGCACGCGCATCTGCGAGGGCGAGAGGTCGTTGTCGAAGATGACCATCGTGGCGTGCTCCTGCTGCACCATATTCTGCACCTCGGCGACCTTGCCTTCGCCGATGAAGCTGTGCGGGTCGGGCTTTTCGCGGCTCTGGAGGATCGTCCCCACCACGCGGCCGCCCGCGGTATCGACCAGCGCGGCCAGCTCGGCAAGGCTCTCCTCGTCGGCGCTGTCCTCGTGCAGCACGGGCGAGCGCAGGCCCACCAGCACCGCGTCGTCGCGCTTTTTTTCCAATTCCTGTGTCTGCTGCAGTGTTTTCCGTTCCATTGGGTACCTCGTGTTTTCTTCATATTCCCCGTTATTATATACATTTTCCCGCGCGTTGTAAATGTAAATTATAAAAGGCGCAGGGCACACCGCAAAGCGGTGTGCCCTGTCAGAAAGTCTCACAGAGTTCGCGGCGCCGCAGCGCCGCGAAAAAGATCCAATCCGTTTTTTGCGGCGGAGTGTCGCAGGCTGGCCAGCGGCCAGACAAGGCGCGCAGCGCAGTGAAACTTTTATTCTTCAAAAGGGCTGAGCCCTTTTGAAGAATACGGTCATGGGCGCGGCATATATGCCGCGCCCATGACCCATTTCCGGTTGACTGCTCACTTCAAACGCACAAACCGCCAAAGGGAGGAGACCCCGTTTTTCTGTTTTTTATACCGCGCCCGCGCCCCTCGTCAGGAGCCGCGCGAAGCCGACCGCACACAGCACGACCACACCGCCGGCCGCCGCGATAGCCAGCACGGACAGCGCCATCCCCACCGCGCCGGGCAGGAAGAACGCCGCCACCGCCAGCAGCAGGCAGACCGCCGTGAGACAACCAATCATCTTTCTGATCTTTTCCATCTGTTTGCTCCTTTCCCGGCAAAACCATTTCTTTTATCTTGTCTATACTCTACCACAGAAAATGTGTACTTTCCTTACAGCAAAGCTACAAACCGGCGCAATCCCGGATACAAACCGGTAACATTTCTTGCACATTTCCTACAGGCCGCCCACATCCCGCTTCAGGCGCGGCGGACGGGGTTAAACGCACTTGTATTCGGGGATACTTTCTGCTATAATAGTTGCATTAAAATCTGACGGGAGAATCACCCCTTGCATTATTTGACAAATCTCTGGAACGCGCTGGATTTCGGCACGCTGCGCGACGCGGCGGTGCAGCTTCTGGCGGTTCTGTTCTGCCTGACCGTACACGAGACGTGCCACGGTCTGGCTGCGCTCGCGCTGGGCGACCCCACGGCGAAGCGGCAGCACCGGCTGAGCCTCAATCCCCTACGGCATATCGACTGGTTCGGCCTGCTGATGATGCTCGTCGCGGGCTTCGGCTGGGCCAGGCCCGTCCCCGTGAACCCGAACTACTTCAAAAAACCGCGGCAGGGCATGGCGCTCACGGCGCTCGCCGGGCCGGCCTCTAACCTCCTGCTCGCGCTTTTGCTGCTCATCCCGGCGCGGCTGATCTATACCTATGCACACTACTCCGTTTTTAATCAGACGGCGCTCGATTTTCTGACGAGCACGGCCGCGCTCTCGATCGGTCTGGGACTTTTCAACCTGATCCCCATTCCGCCGCTCGACGGGTCGAAGGTGCTCGCCGTGCTTCTCCCCGAGCGGGCCTACCGCTGGCTGATGCGCTATGAGCGCTTCGGCATCTTCGCGCTGTGGCTGCTCGTGGCGCTCGGCGTGGGCGGGCGGTATATGTCGCTTGCCATCCGCTGGGTCTATACCCTATTCTGCCGCATCGTCGGCTTCTGAGGTGTACACGTTTGGATAACCCGATTTTTAAGCTGGAAAAGGTCGTTCAGCCCAGGAGCGGCGAATCGCTCGAGGACTTCGAGGGCCCGCTGGACCTCATCCTTTTCCTGCTGAGCAAGAACAAAATAGAGATTCAGGACATCCCCATCGCGCTCATTCTCGACCAGTATCTGGCCTATCTCGAGCAGCGGCAGCGGATGGATCTGGAGGTTGCGAGTGAGTTCGTCACGATGGCGGCGCACCTGATGTACATCAAAACGCGGATGCTGCTTTCCATTGAGGACGAGGAGGCACAGAGCGAGATGGACGAGCTGATCCGCTCGCTCGAGGAGCGCCAGCGCAGCGAGTGCTATCTCAAAATCAAGCAGCTGACGCAGAAGCTCGGCCCCATGAGCGAGTTCGGCCGCAGCATCCTCACCCGCACCCCCGAGCCGATGGAGCGCGGGAAGGTCTATGAATACAGCCAGGACCCCGCCGACCTCGTCATCGCGCTGCAGGAGATGCTCGACCGGCGCGGCCAGTCCGACGAGCCGAATCTGCAGGCCTTCGACGAGATCGTCCGGCGCGAGCCGTACTCCGTGGAGAAGAAATCCTCGGAGATTCTCGACCGGCTCAGGCGCGGCGGCATCACGCGATTTCTGCTGCTCTTCCGCGGCAGCCGCACCCGCAGCGAGCTCGTCGCCACGTTCATGGCCGTGCTGGAGCTGTGCAAGAACCATCTGATCCGGCTGGCCGGCTCGAGCGCCGACTGCACCGTCACCTTTGAGGGCGGCGAGGCCGAAAAGTAAGGAGTACCATGGAAAAGAATCTGGAAATGAAGGAAATCGAGTCCGCCATGGAGGGGATTCTCTTCGCCTCCGGTGAGCCGGTGGCGATCGACCGGATCTGTCTGGCGCTCGATATTGACCGCGCCACGGCGGAGCTCGTGCTGCAGAAGCTGAGCGACTACTACGCCTATGAGCGGCGCGGCATCCGTCTCGTGCGCATGGAGGAGAGCTACCAGCTCTGCTCCGCGCCGGAGTATGCCGACGTCATCCGCCGGGCCTTTGAAATCCGCAAGCCCGCCAAGCTCTCCCAGCCCGCGCTGGAGGTGCTGGCGATCATCGCCTATTACCAGCCGACCACCCGCGCCTATGTCGATCAGGTGCGCGGCGTGGACAGCTCGTATACCGTGGGACTGCTGCTCGACCGGCACCTCATCGAGGAGTGCGGGCGGCTGCAGGTGCCGGGGCGTCCGCGGCTGTACCGCACGACGAAGGCGTTCCTGCGCGCGTTCCACCTCAATTCTCTCGAGGATCTGCCCGAGATGCCCGGTCTGGAGACGGACGGGCAGCTGCGCATTGCGGAGCCGGACGGCGCGGCGCAGCCCGAAGAATAAAGCCCATTTCACCGGACGCAGAGAGGAGGAGAGCCATTGAAAGCGCTGTGGATCATCGGGGGGATTCTCCTGCTGCTGGTGCTGCTGTCGCTCGTTCGCGTGGGCGCGGTGCTCTCCTTCGGCGAGGAGCTGCGCGTCCGCCTGCGGCTCGGGCCGGCGAAGCTCACGCTCCTCCCCCGCCCGCCCAAAAAGGACAGGCCGAAGCGGGAAAAGAAGCCGAAAAAGCCCAAAAAGCAGCCGCCGGACGGCGAGAAAAAACCGAAAAAGAAAGCGCCGTCCATCACGGCGCGCGACATTCTGGACGCGCTCCCCGCGCTCTTCGAGTCGCTGAAGGCTGGTCTGCGCAAGACGCGCCGCCGCCTGCGGATCGACCCGCTGCGGATCGCCGTCGTCCTCGGCGGCGACGACCCCGCCGACGTCGGGGAGCTCTACGGCATGGTCTCCGCCGCGATGTATACCGTCATGCCCCAGCTGGAGCGGCTGACCTATATGCCGGATCCGCGCATCCATCTGGAGGCGGACTTCACCGCGGCACAGACGCGCGCGGAGGGCACTGTCGGGCTGTCCCTGCAGATCCGCGACCTGTTCGCGATCGGCTGGGCCTTCGGCCGACCGCTTCTGCGCTGGTTCCTGCATTTCCGGAAAAATTCCGCCGCACGCGCGGCGCAGACCCCCAAAACCGATTCCGCCGACGCGCAGCCGAGTGAAGAGAAGGCCGCGTCCTGACGGCGCACTGAGAAAGGATGAACACCATGGAAATGAGCGAAAAGAAGAAAACGCCCCTGTCCGACCTGATGGACGCCTCCCTCGCAAAGATCCGCGAGATGGTGGACTCGAACACCGTCGTCGGTCAGCCGATCACCACGCCCGACGGCGTGACGCTGATCCCCGTGTCGCGCCTGAGTTTCGGCTTCGGCGCGGGCGGCTCGGACTACGGCAAGCAGCCCACACCCAACTTCGGCGGCGGTGCGGGCGCGGGCGTGAAGGTCGACCCCGTGGCCTTCCTCGTCGTCAAGGACGGCATCACGCGCGTCATGCCCGTGGCCATGCCCGCCATGACGACGGCCGACCGCGTGCTTGAGCTCGTCCCCGAGGTCATGGACCGCGTGGAAAATTATATCGACAAAAAGAAAGCAAACACGGACTTCTAAGCGCGTATAATGGAACCACCAATTTTTTGATGAGGTGGTTCCATGCGCCGTTTTTGCTGTCTGCTTCTGTGCCTGCTGCTGACGCTTTCGCTCGTCCCCGCGCGCACAGAGGCGCTGGAGGTCTCCGCCGCCGCGGCCGTCCTGATGGACGCCGACACGGGCGAGATTCTCTTTGAAAAGAATGCCGACCGCCGGATGCTCATCGCCAGCACCACCAAGATCCTCACGGCTCTGGTGGTGCTCGAGCACGCGCGGCTCGACGAGGTCGTGACCATACAGCCCCGCCACATGGCCGAGGGCTCGTCCATGTACTTAAAGCCCAGCGAGACGCTCACCGTGGAGACGCTGCTCTACGGGCTGCTGCTCTGCTCGGGAAACGACGCGGCCGTCGCGCTGGCCGACCACTGCGGCGGGAGCGTCGCGCGCTTCGTCGACTGGATGAACGAGACGGCGCAGCGCATCGGCATGACGGGCAGCTCGTTTGCAAACCCCAACGGCCTCGACGACGAGCAGCACTACTCCACCGCGCGCGATATGGCGCTCCTCGCGGCCTACGCCGCGCGGAACCCGACGTTCGTGCGCCTGTGCTCGACACGGAGCGTGACGGTGGGCGGGCGCACCATGACGAACCATAACAAGCTCCTGCAGAGCGTCGAGGGCTGCATCGGCATGAAAACCGGCTACACGAAGGCCGCCGGGCGCACGCTCGTCAGCTGCGCAAGGCGCGACGGGCGCACGCTCGTCGCCGTGACGCTGCAGGACGGCAACGACTGGGCGGATCATGCGGAGATGCTTTCGCTTCCCGAGAAAGGATAAATCCTTTCTCGGAAGGGGATTCGCTTCACTCCGCGCCTTGCCCTGCCGCTTGCGGCAGGGCTGCGACACTGCGTTTCGCGCAGGGTGTTTTTTGCGGCGTACACGCCGCCGCAAAAAACGGATTTCAATTGATTCACGGCGCTGCGGCGCCGCGAACGCGGTGAGACCTTTTTTACGTTTTCTACACTTTCTGATACTGGGAGAGAATTGTTTTGACAGAACGGCTGCAAAAACTGATGGCACGGAGCGGACTGTGCTCCCGCCGGGCCGCCGAGGAGCTGCTGTGCGCCGGACGCGTGCGCGTCAACGGCGAGACGGCTTCCCTCGGCGACCGGGCCGATCCTGCGTGCGACCGCATCGAGGTGGACGGAAAGCCTCTTGCCGCCGCGCCGGAGCTGGTCTATGTGATGCTCAACAAGCCCCGCGGCTATGTGACGACCCTTGCCGACGAGCGGGGGCGCGCGACGGCGGCGGAGCTGGTCGCCGACTGCGACACGCGGGTGTTTCCCGTCGGGCGGCTCGACCGCGACAGCGAGGGGCTGCTGCTCATGACGAACGACGGCGCGTTGGCGCAGGCTATGCTCCACCCGCGCGGCGAGGTGGACAAGGTCTATCAGGTCACGGTCTCCGGCACGCTCGAGCGCTCGCCCGAACGTCTGTCCGCGATCCGTATGCTCGACGGCGAGCGCATCCGCCCCGCGAAGGTGGAGATTCTGCGCCGCTGGCCGGGACAGGCCCTGCTGGAGATCACGATCCACGAGGGAAAGAACCGCCAGATCCGCCGGATGTGCCGTCAGGTGGGGCTGAACGTGCTGCGGCTGCAGCGCGTGCGCGAGCACACGCTCTCGCTCGGGCACCTCAAGCCCGGCAAGTGGCGCTATCTGACCGAGGCCGAAATCCGCACATTGAAAAGGAGTCTGCACTATGAGCCGTAACGTGCTGCACGCGATTGAAGAGAGCATGCCCTCGTTTTCCAAGGGGCAAAAGCGCATCGCGGGCTATATCCTCGCAAACTATGACAAGGCCGCCTTCATGACAGCCCGACGGCTCGGCGTCATCGCGCACGTCAGCGAGTCGACGGTCGTGCGCTTCGCCGTCCACCTCGGCTATGACGGGTACCCCAGCATGCAGAAGGCGCTGCAGGAGCTGATCCGCGGCAAGCTGACGTCCATCCAGCGCATCCAGGTCTCGCACGACCAGATGAGCGGCGACGTGCTCGGCAGTGTCATGCAGCGCGACATGAACAGCATCCACACCGCCATCGAGAACATCGACCGCGCGGAGTTTGACCGGGTGGTCGAGCTGCTGCTCGGCGCGGAGCACATCTACCTGCTCGGCGTGCGCTCGTCGGCGTTTCTGGCCGGGTATCTGAATTTTTACATGCAGCTGCTGTTTAAAAACCTCACGCTTGTGCAGAGCTCCGTCAGCGGCAGCATCTTCGAGCAGCTCGTGCAGATCGGGCCGGGTGACGTGCTCCTCGGTATCAGCTTTCCGCGGTACTCCAAAACGGCGGTCAATGCCGTGCAGTACGCGCGCGAGCGCGGCGCCGAGGTCGTCGCCATCACGGACAGCCGCATGTCGCCGCTGTATCAGGCGGCGCAGGCTTCTCTGCTCGTGCGCAGCGACATGATCTCATTCGTCGACTCCATGGCCGCGCCGCTGAGCCTGCTCAACGCGCTCATTCTGGCGCTCGGCCGCCGCAAGAGTGAGGAGGTCTCCGGCACGTTCGCCGAGCTTGAGCGGGTGTGGTCGAAATACAGTGTTTTCGGGAAAGCAGACGATGAATAACGAAATTGCAGTTATCGGCGGCGGGGCCGCCGGCATGATGGCCGCCATCGCGGCGGCCGAGCGCGGCGCCCGCGTGACGCTGCTCGAGCCGAACGAACGGCTCGGAAAAAAACTGAACATCACCGGCAAGGGCCGGTGCAACGTGACGAACAACTGCTCCATGGAGGAGCTGCTGGCGAACATCCCCCGCAACGGACGCTTCCTCTGGAGCGCATTCTCGCGCTTTAACGCGCAGGACGCAATGGCCTTTTTCGAGGAACTGGGCGTGCCGCTCAAGACCGAGCGCGGAAACCGTGTCTTCCCGCAGTCCGACCGCTCATTCGACGTCTCCGGCGCGCTGGAGCGGCGGCTGCGGCGGCTGCATGTGCGCATCGTGCGGGACCGCGCGCTCTCGATCGAGACGGAGGGCGGCGCGGTGTGCGCCGTTCTCGGCGAACAGGCGCGCTACCCGGCGCAGGCCGTCATTCTCGCGACGGGCGGCGTCTCCTACCCCGCGACCGGCTCGACCGGTGACGGCTACCGCATGGCACAGGCGCTTGGTCACATGATCGTCCCCCCGCGCGGCTCGCTCGTTCCGCTTGAGAGCGACAGCCCCGACTGCGCGGCGATGCAGGGGCTCGCGCTGAGGAACGTGGAGCTCGCCGTCTACAGCAAGAATACCAAGCCCCTCTTCCGCGAGTTCGGTGAAATGCTCTTCACGCACTTCGGCGTGTCCGGGCCGCTGGTACTCTCCGCGAGCGCACACCTGCGCAATTGGGACAAGGAGCGCTACCGCCTTGTGATCGACCTCAAGCCCGCGCTCGACGAGCAGAAGCTCGAGAGCCGCATCCTGCGCGACATCGCGGAAAATCCCAACCGCGACATGGATAAAATTCTCTCCGGTCTCGTTCCGCGGAGCATGGTGCCCGTGGTGCTGCGGCGCTGCGGCCTGCCGCCCGAAGAGAAGGCCAACTCCCTCACGCGTGAGCAGCGCCGCGCGCTGGTGCAGCTGCTCACGCACTTCGAGATCCCCGTGACCGGCCCGCGGCCGGTGCGCGAGGCGATCATCACCTCCGGCGGCGTCAAGGTGGGCGAGGTACAGCCTGCCACGATGGAGTCGAAGCTCGTCCGCGGGCTCTTCTTCGCCGGGGAGATTCTGGATACGGATGCATATACCGGCGGCTTTAACCTGCAAATTGCCTGGGCAACCGGGCACTGCGCGGGCTGCGCCGCCGCAGAATATAAGGAGATGCAGCAATGAGTGACAAAATTTTTGCCGTGGCGGTCGACGGACCGTCCGGCGCAGGCAAGAGCACGCTGGCCAAAGCCGTGGCGGCAGAGCTGGGGATCGTGTACGTCGACACGGGGGCGATCTACCGCTCCATCGGCTGCTATATGCACGACCACCAGATCGACCCGCACGACGCCCAGGCCGTGGCCGCGGCGCTGCCGCAGGTCAGGATTCAGATCCGCTACGGCGCGGACGGCCTGCAGCGGATGATTCTGAACGACGAGGACGTGACCGACCGCATCCGCCTGCCGGAGATGTCGAAGTTTGCCTCGGCCGTGTCGGCCATTCCCGCCGTGCGCGCGTTCCTGCTGGATATGCAGCGCGACATGGCCAAGCAGCACAGTGTCATCATGGACGGGCGCGACATCGGTACGGTCGTCCTCCCGGACGCGGACGTGAAGATCTATCTCACCGCCGGGGCCGACGTGCGCGCGCAGCGCCGCATGAAGGAGCTGGCCGAGCGCGGTACGCCCCGCCCCTATGACGAGGTGCTGCACGAGATCGAGGAGCGCGACTGGGCGGACACGCACCGCGAGATCGCCCCGCTGCGCCGCGCGGAGGACGCGGTGCTCGTCGACACGAGCACCATGGACTTTGACGAGAGCCGCCGGGCCATTCTGGACGTCATCCGAAGGAGCGTGGAAGCGTGAGACCGCGGAATAAGTTCTATGAGTTCATCTGGTCGATTCTGCGGCCGATCTTCTCCCTGCTGCACCCGCTGCGGGTGGAGGGGCTGGAGAACGTGCCGCAGGAGGGGCCGGTGCTCCTCTGTCCCAACCACAGCAGCGCCATCGATCCGATCCTGCTCGTCATCGCGCTCGGGCGGCGCTATCCCATCCGCATCATGGCCAAGCAGCAGCTGCTGAAGATCCCCGTGCTCGGGGCCATCCTGCGCGGGATCGGGGTCTTTCCCGTCGACCGCGGCAACTCGGACATCGGTGCCGTGAAAACGGCCATCCGCAGTCTGAAGGACGGGTGGAACCTGCTGCTCTTCCCCGAGGGGACGCGCGTGCGCGAGCCGGGCACCGTCGCCGTCAAGGGCGGCGCGGCCATGATCGCCATCCGCTCGGGCGTGCAGATGCTGCCGGTGTTCATCGGGCGGCAGAAAAAGCTCTTTTCCCGCGTGCCGATCATCTTCGGCAAGCCCTATGACCCGCAGTACACCGGGCGCAAGGGCACGGCGGAAGAATATCAGGCCAATGCCGAGGAGGTCATGCGGCAGGCCTATGCGCTGGGAGGGATCTCATGAAGGTCATTCAGGCAAAGAGCGCGGGCTTCTGCTACGGGGTGCAGCGCGCGGTGGAGCTCGCGGAGCAGACCGCGCGTGAGCGCGGCGGCTGTGTGATGCTCGGGAGCATCATCCACAACGCGCACGTCGTGCAGCACCTCGAGCAGCTCGGCGCGCATCAGGTCGCGGGGCCGGAGGAAATCCGCCCGGGCGACACGGTACTCATCCGCGCCCACGGCGAGAAAAAGCAGGTCATTGGCCACCTGAAGGACATCGGCGCCGAGTGCGTGGACGCAACGTGTCCGAACGTGCTGCGCGTGCAGCAAATCGTCGCGCAGGCGGACGCCGAGGGCCGCGTACCGATCATCATCGGTGATCCGAACCACCCGGAGGTCATGGGCGTTGCGAGCTGGTCGGCGCGCAGCGTCGTCTTCGAGGGGGCCGAGACGCTGCAGCGCTGGCTCGACGAGGACCCCGCGCGGCGTGAGCTGCCGCTCACGGCCGTAGCGCAGACGACCTGCATCCGAATTATTTGGGATGGGGCAGCAGAAATTTTAAAAAAACAGTGTACAAACGCGAAAATCTTTGATACAATATGTAATGCTACGCATAAGCGTCAATCGGAGGCGGCAGAACTGGCGTCTCAGGTCGACGTGATGGTCGTGGTCGGAGATCGTAAAAGTGCCAACACCAAACATTTGACGGAAATTTGCAGCAGGCAATGCCCCGCCGTCTACCAGATCGAGCGGGCGGAGGAGCTCAAACGTGACTTTCTTACTGGATGTTCTGTGGCTGGGCTTACGGCCGGCGCGTCCACCCCAGCGGGCATCATTAAGGAGGTATATACAACGATGAGCGAAGAAATCAAGACCATGGAACCCACCGAAGAGAGCTTCGAGGAAATGCTGGAAAAATCTTTCAAGACTTTAAATACAGGAGAGAAGGTAACCGGAATCGTGACCGCAGTCGGCCCCACCGAAGTTCAGGTGGATCTGGGCTGCAAGCAGGCGGGCTATATTTCCGTCGACGAGCTGTCCGCTGATCCCAGCGTCAAGCCCGAGGACGTCGTCAAGGTCGGCGACGAGATCGAGACCTACATCATCCGCGTCAACGACGTGGAGGGCTATGCCATGCTCTCCAAGAAGCGTCTGGACGCCGTGAAGGTCTGGGAGGAGATTGAGGAGGCCCGCGAGAACAAGACCACCCTCGAGGGCAAGGTCACCGAGGAGAACAAGGGCGGCATCGTCGTCAACGTCAAGGGCGTGCGCGTGTTCGTTCCCGCTTCCCAGTCCGGCCAGCCCCGCGGTGCGGATCTGAGCGAGATGATCGGTCAGACCGTCTCCCTGCGCATCACCGAGGTCAACCGTGCCCGCCGCCGCGTCGTCGGTTCCATCCGCGCCGTGCAGTATGAGGCCCGTCAGGCCGCGCAGGCTGCCATCTGGGAGAGCATTGAGGTCGGCAAGCACTACACCGGCACCGTCAAGTCCATGACGTCCTACGGCGTGTTCGTGGACATCGGCGGCGTGGACGGCATGGTACATATCTCCGAGCTGTCCTGGTCCCGCATCAAGAATCCCGCCGAGGTCGTCTCCGTGGGCGACACGCTGGATGTCTATGTCATCTCCTTCGACCCCGAGAAGCACAAGATCTCCCTCGGCGTGAAGGATCGCAGCATGAATCCCTGGGACAAGTTCATGGAGACCTACCAGGTCGGCGATGTGGCGAACGTCCGCATCGTGAAGCTGATGACCTTCGGCGCGTTCGCCGAGGTTGTCCCCGGCGTGGACGGCCTGATCCACATCTCCCAGATCGCCGATCGCCGCATCGACAAGCCCGGTGACGTTCTGTCCGAGGGCCAGATGGTCGACGTCAAGATCACCGCGATCGACGAGGAGAAGCAGAAGATCTCCCTGTCCATCCGCGCTCTGCTGAACGACGAGCAGGACGGGGACTAATCCTTAATAAAAAAGAGACGGCGATCGCCGTCTCTTTTTTTATCCCAAAAGGGCCATGCCCTTTTGGGATAAGTTCTCGCTGTGCTCCGCGCCTTGCCCCGCCTATGGCGGGGCTGCGACACTCCGCTGGCCCGATATCAACCGTCGGGTCTGCCGAGGCCGGTTCCGCTGGGTCGAGGCCCGCGCAAAGTGTTTTTTGCGACGTACACGCCGCCGCAAAAAACGGATTTCATCTTTTTCGCGGCTTCCGAGCCGCGAACTCTGTGAGACCTTTTGACGATAAAAGAGGAGCGGATTCCGTTTGGAATCCGCTCCTCTTTTTTAGAGCTTTTTGTATGGAACGTGCCAGATTGTGTCGGCGTAGTCCGCGATCGAGCGGTCGGCGGCGAAGATGCCGCTGCGCGCGATGTTGTGCAGGCTCATCCGGTTCCACGTCTCGGGATCGGCGTAGGTGCGCTCCATCCGCTCACCTGCCGCGCAGTACGACGCGAAGTCCGCCAGCAGCAGGTACTGATCCGGCGGGCAGTCCGCCCCGTGCAGCAGCCGTTGGTACAGATCCTCGTACTGCTTGCCGTCGCGGAAGCCGACCTTCAGCTGGTCGACCGCCCGGCGCAGCACCGGGTCGCGGCTGTAGAGCAGGTACGGGTCATAGCTCGCGCGCAGACCCGCAACCTCCTCCGCCGTCAGGCCGAAGAGGAAGATGTTCTCGTCGCCGAGCGTCTCGTGCATCTCGACGTTCGCGCCGTCGAGCGTACCGATCGTCAGCGCGCCGTTCATCATGAACTTCATGTTGCCCGTGCCGCTGGCCTCCTTGCCGGCGGTCGAGATCTGCTGGCTGACCTCGCTGGCCGGGATGAGCACCTCGGACATCGAAACGCGGTAGTTCTCGAGGAACACGACCTGGAGCTTCCCCTTGCAGATGGGATCGTGGTCGATCTGGTCGGCCAGCGAGCAGATCAGCTCGATGATCCGCTTGGCCACGGCGTATCCCGGCGCGGCCTTCGCGCCGAAGAGGAAGGTCTGCGGCTGCATGTCACGGTTCGGGTCGTCCTGCAGGCGCTGGTAGAGCGCGATGATGTGCAGCGCGTTGAGCAGCTGCCGCTTATACTCGTGCAGGCGCTTGACCTGTACGTTGAAGATGCTGTCCGGGTTGAGCGTCACACCCTGCTGGCGCTTGGCCCAGCGCGCGAAGCGCTGCTTGTTCTCCGCCTTGATATCGGCGAGACGGTGCAGAACGGACGCGTCGTCCGCGTACTTCTCCAGCTCGCGCAGGCGGCCCGCCTCGGCCAGATACCCCTCGCCGACCAGCTCGCGCAGCAGGCCGTCGAGACCGGGGTTGCTCTGGCTGAGCCAGCGGCGGTGGTCGACGCCGTTCGTGACGTTTCTGAACTTCTCCGGCTCCATGCCGCAGGCGTCTTTAAACACGTCCGTGCGCAGGATGTCCGAATGGAGCGCCGAGACGCCGTTGACGGCCATGCCGCCCGCGATGCAGAGGTTCGCCATACGCACCGCGCCGTCCCAGACGATGGCCATTTTCTCCGTCTTTTCCGGGTCGTGGTAGAACTCCTCCACCTGCTTCTGCCAGCGGTGGGCGATCTCCTGAATGATCTGCCACGGGCGCGGCAGCAGCTGCTCAAACAGGCTCTGCGGCCAGCACTCGAGCGCCTCGGCCAGCACCGTGTGGTTCGTGTAGGCCACGGAGTGCGTCGTGATGTGCCACGCCTCCTCCCATGAGAGCCCCGCGTCGTCGATGAGGATACGCATCAGCTCCGGGATGACGAGCGCCGGGTGGGTGTCGTTGATCTGGATGACGTTCTTCTCGTGGAAGTTACTGAGCGTGCCGTACTGCTGGATGTGCTGGCGGGTGATGGACTGCACCGTCGCCGAGACGAAGAAGTACTGCTGCTTCAGGCGCAGGGACTTGCCCTCATAGTGCCGGTCCTCGGGATAGAGGATCTTAGAGATGACGTCCGCCATCGCCTGCTCCTCCGTCGCCTGCAGATACTGTCCGTCGCTGAAGAGCTGCATGTCGATGGGCTTGGGGCTCTTCGCCTCCCACAGGCGCAGCGTGTTGACGTGCCCCGTGTCATAGCCCGCGATCATCATGTCGCACGGCACGGCCAGCACACGGGTATAGTCCTCGTGGACGACCATGAGGTGGCCGTTGTCCCACCGGGTGCGGAGCTTGCCGCCGAAGTGGATCTCCTCCGTCTCCTGCGGCTTTTGCAGCAGCCACGCGTCGCCGCCGTGGTTCTTCCAGTCGTCCGGCAGCTCAAGCTGCTGACCGTCGACGATCTTCTGGCGGAAGATGCCGAGGTCATAGCAGATGGAATACCCCGTCGCGGGGATCTCGAGCGTCGTCATGCTGTCGAGATAGCACGCGGCGAGACGGCCGAGACCGCCGTTGCCGAGCGCCGCGTCCGGCTCCGCCTCGAACACCTCGTCCGCGGAGAAGCCCAGCTGCTCCAGTGCCTCGCGCATCGGGCCGAGCAGGCCGAGGTTGAACGCGTTTTTCACAAGGCTGCGCCCCATGAGAAACTCGAGCGACATGTAGTGTACCTTCCGCTTTTCGTCGCGGATGACCTGCGCTTTTGTTCGCACGCCGCGCTCGGCCATAATGTCGCGCAGCACCAGCGCGCAGGCCTTCATCATCTCCGCCTCGTTCGCCTGCTTTTCCGTGCAGCCGTAGTTCAGGCGCAGCTTCTGGACGATGGCCTCGCGCATGGCTTCGGTATTATAAGTCATAGAAATTTCCTCCGTCTAATATCACAAGGGCGCGTTTACCGCCCCGAAATGCTCTCGTAAATGCGCAGATATTCCCGCGCGCTCGCGTCCCAGCTGAAATCCTTCGTCATGCCGCGGCGGCGCAGCGCGGCGAATTCGTCCGGCGCCTGCCGCAGCATCTGCGCCGCCCGCCGCACCTCGCACAGGAGATGGTACGCGTCGTACTGCTCAAACACGAACCCGCAGCCCTCCGCCGACTCCGGCGGCAGCACCGTGTCGCGCAGGCCGCCCGTGCTGCGCACGATGGGCACCGTTCCATAGCGCATGGCGATCATCTGCGACAGGCCGCACGGCTCGCTGCGCGAGGGCATGAGCAGCAGGTCGCTGCCCGCGTAGACCCGGCGCGCAAGGCCGTCGGAATAGGTGATCTGCGCGCTCACGCGCCCCGGCCAGCGCGCCTGCGCCTCGCGGAAGGCGTTTTCGTAGTGCGTCTCTCCCTGTCCGAGCACAAGCAGCTGGCAGCCGCACTCGACGATCCCGTCGAGTGCCTGCACCACAAGGTCGGTACCCTTGTGGCCGACAAGGCGGCTCACGATGCTCACGACCGGCGCGTCCGCGCATACCTCCAGCCCCGCGTCCCGCTGCAGCGCCGCCTTGCACGCGGCCTTCCCCGCGAGATCGTCCGGGCCGAAGTTCGCGGCGATTCCCTTCGCCGTGCGCGGGTCGATCGTCTCGACGTCGATGCCGTTGAGCACGCCCCGGAGCTTCCCCTCGCACAGGCGCACCACGCTCTCGAGCCCGCAGGCATACGCCGGGTCGAGCAGCTGCCCGGCATATGTCGGGCTCACAGTTGTGACGGCGTCCGCCGTCATCATTCCGGCCTTCATGGCGTTCGCGCAACTGCCCATCTCGAGTGTCTCATGCCAGCGCTCCCACGAGAGCCCCAGCAGATCCGTCACCGACGAGAGTGCGAGACGCCCCTGATACTCGATGTTGTGGATGGTGAACACACTCGCCGCGCCGCGCCCCAACTCGCGCAGGTAGACCGGCACGAGCGCCGTCTGCCAGTCATTGCAGTGGACAACGTCCGGCTTTTCCGGGAGTACGTCCGTCAGCTGCGCCGCCGCGCGGCAGAAAAACGCGAACCGCTCGCCGTCGTCATACTCGCCGTAGAGCCGCCCTCGGCGGAAATAGTGCTCGCTCTGCACGAAGTACCACGTCACGCCGCGCCGCTCGAGCTTCCACAGGGCGCAGGGCTCGTGACGCCACGCGAGGTCGGTGTACCCCTCCCAGACGCGCGTCATCTGATCGCGCCAGCTCTGCGCGATCGTATCGTAGAGCGGCAGCAGCACCGCGGTGCGCTGTCCGCTTGCCGCCAGCGCGACCGGCAGGCTCCCCGCGACGTCGGCCAGGCCGCCCGTCTTGCAGAAGGGCTCGGCCTCACTCGTTATAAACAGGATGTTCATTTGCTCCCTCCTCCATGCGGCGCACGCGCCGCGAATCAGGCGTTTTATGATGGGGTTTTTGTTCTTGATGTAGGATTGGTGTGTGAATTCCCTTGTCCTGCCTCCGGCGGGGTACTTTTCCCACGCGGGAAAGTACCCAAAAGCGCGCCAGAAACCGTAGGTTTCTGGACTTCCTTTCCGGTCGGCACGTAGGGTTTCGGTAGGACGCATCCTAAGTTTTGTATCGTCTTCCCTTCTGCGATTTTCAAAGCCTTGGTTTTGGCGGCGTTTTTTGCATACTTTTTGCCGCTGCTGGCAAAAGGTATGCCGCCGAAGGCATAACAGCTGATTTAACTGCTAATTAAATTACCCCCGCGCTGTATCCTCCAGCACGGCTTCCCTCGCGAGCACCATCGGATAATCCGCGTGACCCGCGAGGTGTACCCCCTCGCCGACGCGGACGTATTTGTCCGCGATCACATGGCGCAGCACCGCGCCGCGCCGCACGACCGTCCCCTTAAATAAGATGCAGTTCTCCACGACCGCGTCCTTTTCCACGCGCACGCCGCGGAAGAGGATGCAGTTGCGCACGCTGCCCTGAATGTCGCAGCCGTCGGCGATGAGCGAATTCACGCACTGCCCTGTCGGGTCGATATACGTCGGCGGCGCGTCGTTCTCCTTGGCGTAGACAGGGCGCTCTGGGCAGAACAGCGCCGCGCGCTGCGCCGGGTCGAGCAGCTCCATGCTGCGCTGGTAATAGCTCTGGATCGTGCTGATGCGGGCGGCGTAGCCCTCCCACACCCACGCGTGCAGGTGCAGCCGCTCCCGCATCTCCTGCAGAACGCCGCGGCGGAAGCTGTGCTGGTTGTGCGCCGCGCACTCCTCCACGATACGGAGCAGCAGCTCCGTGCGCAGGATGAACACGTTCAGGCAGCGATAGCCCGCGGGCGCGCGCAGATACGTCGCCGTGTCCGTGATGCGCCCGGTCTCGTCGAGCTGAAAATAGGTGTCGTGCACATCGCCCGGCTGCGGCGTGCAGACGGCGGTGACGTCCGCGCCCGTCTCGATGTGCACGTGCAGCACGTCCCGCAGCGGGAGGTTCGCCACGAGGTCGCTGTCGGACAGGACGACGTACTCCTGCCGGATGCCGCGCAGATAGTCCATCACGCACGCAAGCGCTTCCACGCGCCCGCGGAAGCTCCCGTCCCCGCCGCCGCGCTCGCGGTAGGCAAACGCCGGCAGCAGCGTCAGGCCGCCGTGGTTGCGGCTGAGATCCCAGCTCTTGCCCGCGCGGAGGTGATCCATCATGCTCTGGCACTTGCCGTGCATGATGACGCCCACGTCGCGCACCCCGGCGTTGACCATGCTCGAGAGCGCGAAATCCACCACGCGGTAGTCCCCCGCGAACGGGATCGACCCGTGGACACGGTGCTCGATCAGCTCGCGCAGCTGCGTCTGCTTTTCATAGGAGAAAATAATCCCGTGCATGCCGTTCATGCTTCCACCTCCCCGTGATGCCGGTCGAGCATGGCCTTCGGCCGCACGACCTCGCCCTCGGCCACGACCGTCCCCGGCCCCAGCACGGCGATGCCCCAGCTGTCGGGATCCGCCGCGCTCTCCGGCGGCGCGCCGACCTGCGCAAAGCGCCCGATGCGGCACTTTTCGCCCACGATCGCGTACTGCACGACCGCGCCCGGCTCAACGACCGCGCCCGGCATGAGCACGGAATATGCCACGCTCGCGCCCTCGCCGATGGTGGTGTCATAGCTCAGGACGCTGTTTTTCACCTCGCCGCGCACGTCGCAGCCCTTGGCGATGGCGCTGTTGCCGACGTCGGCGTCCGGCCCGACGAACGCGGGCGGGCAGGAGGGTGTGCGGCTGTAGATCGGCCAGCGCCGGTCGAGCAGATTCAGCCCCGAGCCCGGCGCGAGCATATCCATGTTCGCATCCCAGAGGCTGTCGAGCGTGCCGACGTCCTTCCAGTAGCCATCGAAGCGGTAGGCGGCCATCTTCTCGCCCGCGGCCAGCATGGCCGGGATGACGTTCTTGCCGAAGTCGTTTTCCGATGCGGGGTCAGCCTCGTCGGCGATGAGGTACGCGCGGAGTTTGCTCCACGTGAAGATGTAGATGCCCATGGAGGCGAGGTTGCTCTTCGGCTCGCGCGGCTTCTCGGCGAACTCCGTGATGAGGTCATTTTCGTCCACGGCCATGATGCCGAAGCGGCTCGCCTCCTCCCACGGCACCTCCATCACCGAGATCGTACAGGCCGCGCCCGTTTCCCGGTGCCGCCGCAGCATCTGCGAATAGTCCATTTTATAGATGTGGTCGCCCGAGAGCACCGCGACGTACTCCGGGTCATACAGGTCGACGAAGCCGATGTTCTGGTAGATGGCGTTCGCCGTCCCCTTGAACCACGTCGCGCCCGTCGCGCTCTGATACGGTGGCAGGATATGCACGCCGCCGTCGAGCCGGTCGAGCTCCCACGGCTGGCCGCTGCCGATATAGGCGTTGAGCTCCAGCGGCCGGTACTGCGTCAGCACGCCGACCGTGTCGATTCCCGAGTTCGTGCAGTTTGAGAGCGGAAAGTCGATGATCCGGAACTTTCCGCCGAACGGCACCGCGGGCTTCGCCATGTCGCCGGTGAGCACATACAGGCGGCTTCCCTGTCCGCCCGCGAGCAGCATGGCCACGCATTCTTTCTTCATTGCCGCACCCCTCCTGATGCATCCTTCTGCTTTTCTGCCGGCGCCGCCTCGAGGAACACCGTCCCCAGCGGCGGCAGCCGCAGCGTCAGCGAATAATCCTTGCCGTGGGACGGCTCCGGCCGCGCCGTGACCGGGGCATTGCAGACGCCGCTGCCGCCCCAGCGCAGCTCGTCGGTGTTGAACACCTCGTGCCAGACCTGCGCCCCGCCCGACACGCCGAAGCGGTAATTCTCCCACGCGAGCGGCGCGAAGTTCACCGCGCAGATCAGGCTCCGCCCGTCGCGCGCCGTGCGCTGAAAGACGAGCACGTTGCTGTATCGGTCGTCCGCCACGAGCCACGAAAAGCCGTCCCAGTCCTCGTCGTTGTCCCAGAGGGCGGGGTGTTCGAGATAGAACCGGTTCAGCGCGCGGATGCACGCGTGCGTGCGCGCGCAGTCATCGCGATCCAGCAGGTACCAGTCGAGCTGGCCGCGGAAGTCCCACTCGTGCCACTGGCCGAGCTCCGCGCCCATGAACAGGAGCTTGCGCCCCGGATGGGCCAGCATGTACCCCCAGAACCCGCGCACGCCCGCCAGCTGCTTCCAGTCGTCGCCCGGCATCTTCCCGCGCAGCGACCCCTTCATATGCACGACCTCGTCGTGCGAAATCGGCAGGATGTACCGCTCGGAAAACGCGTACATCATCGAAAAATTCACGTTGTTGTGGTGGTACTGGCGGTAGATCGGGTCGGTCTTGAGATACTGGCAGAGATCGTTCATCCACCCCATGTTCCACTTCCAGTCAAAGCCCAGTCCGCCCTCGTCCGCAGGTTTTGTCACGCCCGGCCACGCCGTCGACTCCTCCGCGATCATGACGGCGCGCGGCACCTCGCGGTGTACCGTCTCGTTGAGCAGACGGAGAAACTCGATGGCCTCGAGGTTTTCGTGCCCGCCATGCCCGTTCGGCCGCCACTGCGCGCGGCCGTAGTCGAGATAGAGCATGGAGGCCACCGCGTCCACGCGCAGCCCGTCCATGCGGAACTCCTCCAGCCACCAGAGCGCGGAGGAGAGCAGGAAACTCCGCACCTCGGGCCGGCCGAAGTCGAACACCCGCGTGCCCCAGCCGTCGTGTTCCCGCTTGAGCGGGTCGGCGTACTCATAGAGACTCGTCCCGTCGAAGTCCATCAGCCCGTGCGCGTCCTTGCAGAAGTGCGAGGGCACCCAGTCGAGGATCACGGCCAGCCCCGCCGCGTGCAGGCAGTCGACGAGGTACTTCAGGTCGTCGGGCGTTCCGTAGCGCGATGTCGCCGCGAAGTAGCCCGTACACTGGTAGCCCCACGAGTCGTCGAGCGGGTACTCCGTCACCGGCAGCAGCTCCACGCAGGTGTAGCCCATGTCGCGCACATAGCCCGGCAGCTGCTCGGCCAGCTCCCGGTACGACAGGAACCGCCCGTCCTCCCCGCGCCGCCACGAGCCGAGGTGTACCTCGTAGATGTTCATCGGCCCCCGCGGCAGCTTCCGCCGCTTCGTCTGCCATCGGAAGCGCGAGAGGTCAAAGAGCTTGCTCGCCGTCTCGGGGCGGGTCTGGCTGTGTACCGCGTAGGGGTCCGCCTTCCAACGGGTGTGCCCGTCGGCCCCGGTCACGACGTATTTGTAGCTGTCAAACTCCTTCGCCCCCGGCACGAAGCACTCCCACAGGCCGTCCTTTCGCACCATCGGCAGCGGCTGCCAGCCGCTGAAATCCCCCGCGAGGGAAACATCCGACGCGTTCGGCGCCCACACGCGGAAGCGCCATCCGTCCCGTCCGCCGCTGCGCCCCGGATGGGCGCCCATCTGGCGGTATGCCCGGCTCCATGTGCCGGAGCAGAGCTTCTGTACGATCTGATTCATAGGCTCCTCTCATCCTCCGCCGCGCCGCCGGGCGTTATGCCCCCGCCGCGCGGCCTGTCTGCCTTTGTTCCATCCCTCTGACACACATGATACTATAGTTACATATTTTACTTGATTCCGTCCCCATCGTCAAGGCGGCAGCCCCTGTGCGCCGGAATTTTACACGGCTCGCCCCGCCGATTTCCCGCACAGCTTGACAGTCCCACGCGCGCAGAGTATAATCAAAGGACGGTTCGGGGAAACTGGCTCCGATCCGCCCTGTTTAATGCCCTTTGGGGCAGCGGGAGGCCCAACTTTTCTGGGGTGAAGCCGCCTGTGCGGCCGGGAACCTTCTTTCCCGAACCCGTCAGCTAATCCCGTCAACGTAAGAAGGCCAAACAGGCAGACCCGCGCGGCGGGCCTGCGTGTCTTCGTGCGCTGATCTGCGGATCGGCGCATTGCTTTTGTCACAAAAGAGGAATCATACTATGAATCATCGACTCATCGCAACCGTTCTGGGCTATACGCTCTGCGTGGAGGGGTTTTTCCTGCTCCTGCCCGCGCCCGTGTGCGTATATTTCGGCGAGGGCGACTGGCGCGCCTTTCTGGCCGCGGCGGCTCTGTGTCTGCTGCTGGGGGCGGCGCTTACGCGCGTCCCCGTCAAGCGCCGGCAGCTGCAGGGGCGCGACGGCTATATGGCGGTCGCGCTCGTGTGGGTAGTTCTGAGCCTGTTCGGCGCGCTGCCCTACGTTTGGAGCGGGGCGATTCCGAACTATATCGACGCTCTCTTCGAGACGATCTCCGGCCTGACAACGACCGGCGCGACGATTCTGAATGGCGTCGAGCAGCTTGGCCGCGGCGTCCTCTTCTGGCGCTCACTCACGCAGTGGATGGGCGGCATGGGCGTTCTGGTGCTGTTTCTGGCGCTGATGCCGCACCTCGGCGACGGCGCGGTACACCTCATGCGCGCCGAGAGCCCCGGCCCCATCAAGTCCAAGCTCGTCCCCAAGGTCGGCCAGACGGCGAAGATCCTCTACGGCATCTACATCGGCCTGACGCTGCTGGAGTCGGTCGCTCTGCGCATCGCGGGCATGAGCTGGTACGACGCGGTCAACCACGCCTTCACCACGATGGCCACCGGCGGCTTCTCCGTGAGAAACACGAGCATCGCGGCCTATAACTCCCCGCTCATCACATGGATCATCACGGTGTTCATGTTCCTCGCGGGTACGAACTTTTCACTGCTGTTTCTGCTGCTGCGCGGGCGGCTGCGCGAGGTACTGCGCAGCGAGGAGCTGCGGATCTATACGATCATCGTCGTCTGCGCGACGGTCTTCATCTGCCTCGACCTCAGCGCCCACAGCCACCTCAGCTTCTCCCAGACGTTCACCGACTCCGCCTTTCAGGTCGTCACCATCATCAGCACCACCGGCTATGCCACGAAGGACTTCGCCCTCTGGCCCACGACGAGTCAGGTCGTGCTGACGGCGCTGATGTTCACGGGTGCGTGCGCCGGGTCGACCTCCGGCGGCATCAAGATCTCGCGCATCACGCTGCTGGCCAAGAGCCTGCACCGCGAGATGAACCGCCTGATCCATCCGAACCACATCAGCGTCATCAAGTCGGAGGGCCGTCCCGTCGATGAGCGGGTCGTCTCCTCGGCGAGCGTGTTTTTCGTGAGCTTCATCCTCGTCTGGCTCGCCGGAACGCTCGTTGTCAGCTGGGACAACCTCGGCTTTACGGAGTCGTTCACCGCGTCGCTGACGTGCATCAGCAACGTCGGCCCCGGTCTCGGCATGCTCGGCCCGGAGGAGAACTTCTCCATTCTCTCCCACGTCAGCAAGCTCGTCTTGTCGCTGCTGATGCTGATGGGGCGTCTGGAGCTGATGCCCATTCTCGTTCTTCTGCGTCCCTCCGTCTGGAAGGAACGCTAAAAACTGCCATCCGGTCTGTTGCAGCGGCAACAGACCGGATGTGCATTCTCTGCTATACTATGCACAAAGGCTGAAAAAATGCCAATTCAAAAAGGAAGTGATTTTATGATCCGGAAGATCATTCATATTGACGAAGAGAAGTGCGACGGCTGCGGCGCGTGCGTGAATGCCTGCCATGAGGGCGCGATCGACCTCATAAACGGCAAGGCCAAGCTCATGCGCGAGCACTACTGCGACGGGCTGGGCGACTGTCTGCCCGCCTGTCACGCCGGGGCCATCACGTTTGAAGAGCGCGAGGCCCCCGCCTACGACGAGGCCGCCGTCAAGGCCGCGCAGGCCGCGAAGAAGCAGCCCGTACACACCGGATGTCCCGGCGCGGCCATGCGCCAGATGCTCCGCCGCCCGGCTGACCCCTCCCCCGCCGCGCAGGACGCGCAGAGCCAGCTTGTGAACTGGCCCGTCCAGATCAAGCTCGCGCCCGTCCGCGCGCCGTACTTCGAGGACGCGGCGCTGCTCATCGCGGCGGACTGCACCGCCTATGCCTACGCGACGTTTCACAGCCGCTTCCTCGCCGGCCGTGTCTGCCTGATCGGCTGTCCGAAACTCGACGACGTCGACTACAGCGAGAAGCTCACCGAGATTCTGCGCGGCAACTCCATCCGTTCGGTCACGATCGTGCGCATGGAGGTCCCCTGCTGCGGCGGGCTGGAGATGGCCGCAAAGCGCGCCCTCCAGCAGAGTGGGAAGTTCCTCCCGTGGCACGTCGTGACCGTCCACATCGACGGCAGCATCACCGAAGACTAAAACAAATCACCCCAGAGGGGCATAGCCCCTCTGGGGTGAGAGAATTTCGCTGCGCTTCGCGCCCTGCCCCCCCGTAGGCGGGGCTGCGGCACTCCGGCTCTGCGCAGAGTGTTTTTTGCGGCGTACACGCCGCAAAAAACGGATTGGACTTTATTCGCGGCTTCCGAGCCGCGAACTCTGTGAGACTATTTTAAGTATCATAAAGGCCGGGCATAGCCCGGCCTTTATGATACTTAATTTTCTCTTATCATCCGCAATGCTTTCTGGATGCTCGGGGGATTGCCCTTGTAGAGCGACATCATGCGGTAGATCCGCCCCGCGAGCCACGCGATGGCCACGGCGCACACCAGCACCAGCGCGCAGATGGCCGCCCCCTGCGCGAGCGTCAGCTCACCGAGCAGCACATGCGCAGGCGCAATCAGCACCGCTGTGAACGGCACCCAATCCAGCCACGCGGCGCCCGCCGCCGAGCCGTCCATCCCGCCCGCGATGATGCAGGCGAGGAAGCTCGCCACCAGCACCATGGAAAACAGCACATTTGTCGTGCCGAGATCCTCGGCCTTGCCCGCGAGCGACCCACCGATCGCGGAGAGCGAGCAGTACATGAGAAAGCCCGCGAGGATGATTGCGGCCGCGAGGAGCAGGGCGGGCAGGCTGAACAGCCCCGTGAGCTGCGCCAGGCTCTCCATCACCTGCACGGCGGCGGGCGTCTGCCCCGGCACCGCCGCGCGGGCGAGCGCCGTTCCGAGGGCGACCCCCCCGGCGAGCGACGCGAGCCACACCGCCATCTGCAGAATTCCGGCCAGCGCCGTCGCGAGGATCTTGCCGAGCACCATCGCCGCCGGTTCGACCGTCACGAGGAAGAAGTCCATCAGCTTGGACGTCTTCTCCATCAGCACACACCCGGCGACGCTCTGCCCGTAGAACAGCACCATGAAGTAGAGCACCATCAGGCACAGATACGGCACGAGCATTGCCAGCACGCTATACGCCGCGTCCGCCAGCGTCTCTTCGTCCGCCGTCTCAAACGGGGCCAGCCCCGCCTTGGCGCGCAGGATATTGTCCGCATAGCCCGAGAGGAACGACGCATACGCGTCGGCATCCGCCTGCGTGAGACCCGACCCCTCCGGCACGGCGACAGCGAGGGTGAAGTCCCCGCTCTCCGCGCGCTTGAGCGTGACGAGCAGCACGTCCGCGCCCCCGCGGGAGGCATCGGCGGACGTATAATCCGCGGACGGCCAGCCCTCCGGGCGCAGGTCGTTGAGCCAGCCGAGCGCGACCGGCTCGCCCTCTGTGCGGTCGAGCACGACGATCTCCCGCGCGGCGCAGAGCGGCACGTCCTCCGCCGCGCCCCCCGCGGGGGCGGCCGTGAGACGCAGGAACAGCGCCGGGAGCAGCAGGCACAGCAGCGCCAGCAGGATCGTCAGCCGCCGGTAGCCCGGCTGGGCGAGCTGACGGCGAAACGTGAAGGAAAAGACGCGGCCCAGTCCGCGAAAACGGTTTTTCATGCCTGCGCACCTCCCTTGGCCATTTTCAGCAGCTGTTTGAGCTTCACGCGGCTGCCGCGGTGGACGATCAGCTCGCGGTAGACCCGCGCACAGAGCCGCATCAGCGCGGCGATGACTATGAGCTGCAGCGCCCACGACGCCAGCAGAACGGCGAGCGGCACATTCCCCGCCGCCCACTGCACCGGCGCGCAGAAGAGCGAGAGAATCGGGCAGAGCGAGGCGAACACGGCCAGCCCGTGCGACGGCACCACGCCCACAACGCACGAGACGAGATACCCGCCCATCACGATGAGCAACACCGCGCCGTTGGCCGAGCCGACGTCCTCCATATTGCTGCAGCAGGCGCCGGCGATGCCGGCGACGACCGAGAGCGTCAGATACGCCAGCAGCAGCGACACCAGAACCACCAGCACCGTCCCGACCGCGTGCAGGATGCCGCCGTCCGCGCCGGTGAGATACGGCAGTACCGCGGACAGCGCCTCCGCCCCCGTACCGGGGCCGAACAGCAGTCCCGCGAGCAGCACCGAGCCGCCCATACCGAGCAGCACCAGAAGCAGCAGTGCCGCCACATACAGCATCACGGCGAGGATCTTCCCGCCGAGCAGCGCCAGCGGCGACACGCTCACCATCAGCAGCTCGACGAGCTTCGACTCCTTCTCCTCCACGACCGCCCGCAGCAGGAAGGCTGTGGACATCATACAGAGCATCATCACGACGATGGCGTAGCCATACTGCACCCAGAAGCCGTCCATGCTGTCATCGGCTCCATCCAGCTCATCGGCGGGCGCTTCATCCGGCGCGGCGATATCGTCCGTTATCACCGTGATGCCCGACGAGAGAATGTCCCGCTGCGCATCGGTCAGCCCGTCCTGCTCCACGATCGCGGGGACGTCGGGCCCGACGCTTCCGTGCCCGTTTGTGAGCTGGATGAGCGGCACGGAGACAAGCGCCATCACCAGCAGGATCACCGCCGAGACGATATTGGCGCGGCTTTTGACCATCTGTCCGAGCGTGAACGAGAACACATGGCCGAGCCCGCGGAAGCGCGCGTTACTCATCGCTGTCTCCTCCCACCGTCTCGACGAAGATCTCATGCAGGCTCGGCTCGCGCAGATCGAACGTCACGACCGGGATCCGGTCGGCAATGAGCGCGGCCAGCAGGCGGTTGGCCTGCTCCTCGCCGCTGACCTTGATCTGATAGTCAAACTCCTTTTCCGTCACGATGCGCGCACCGGCGGCTTCGATGTAGGGCCGCACATCCTGCTCGACCTTCAGGTGCAGGTTCACGCGGCCATAGCTCTTCTTGATGTCGTTAAGGTGCCCCTGCAGCACGGCGCGGCTGCGGTGCAGAATCGTGAGGTCGGTGCAGAACTCCTCCACGACGGACATCTGGTGGCTCGACATGATGAGGTACTTGCCGCGGGCGATCTCCTCGCGCAGGATGGACTTGAACAGGTCGGCGTTCACCGGGTCGAGCCCGGAGAGCGGCTCGTCGAGGATCAGCAGCTCCGGATCCGACAGCAGCGCCGTCATGAGCTGGATCTTCTGCTGGTTGCCCTTGGAGAGCTGGTCGGCCTTCTTCGGCTTCTGTATTTTCTGGCGCGCCATGACGGGGCGGCGTTTCCTGCCGCCGAGCAGCGCCTGTTCGGGCGCGGGCTTCGGCATCTGCGGATAGAGATACTCCCCCACCTCCAGCCGCTCGGCCCAGTACTTGATTCGCTTGCGCGCCTCGGCGCGGTCGACGCCGCGCAGCGACGCAAAGTAGACCAGCTGATCCATCAGGTCATATTTCGGATAGAGTCCGCGCTCCTCGGCGAGATAGCCGACGTTGCAGGTGTCCGTGTTGAGCGGGCGGTCGTTCCAGAGCACCGTCCCGCCGTCTCGGGCGAGGATGCCCAGCATCATGCGGATGCTCGTGGTCTTGCCCGCACCGTTCGAGCCGAGCAGCGCGTAGACGCCGGGCTGATCCATCCGGAAGGACAGGTGGTCGACGACCACCTTGTCCCCGTAGCGTTTTGTCAGATCCTGTACAATCAGGCTCATGCTTCTTCCTCCTCTTCTGTCCAGAACAGTTCGTCCAATGTCGTGCCCAGCGCGCGGCAGATGGCGCGGCACAGGCGGATGGTGGGGTTATAGTCCCCCTTTTCGATGGCGTTGATCGTCTGGCGGGAGACACCCACCAGCTCAGCCAGCTGCTGCTGGCTGAGGTTGCGGGCGGCGCGCGCCGCCTTCATGCGCAGATTCTTCATTCCTCGGCGTCATCCTCCCTGTCCCGTCGGATGCGCACCAGCGCACAGATGAGAATCACCAGAAACAGCAGCGCGCAGGCGGGCGAGAGCACGTCATAGGTCAGCAAGCCGTCTTTGACGAAGTCGCCATTGCGCGCGTGGATCACGGTGTTCGGGATCTGGCAGGCAATCACGAGCGCAAAGACAAGCAGCCAACTGCGCGGGCGCTCGGTGAGGGTGAAGTACGCATCCCAGTGGACGCACGCCACAACGAACACGCCGATCGAGAGAAACACACACAGGAACACGTCGACACCGCGCTCCGCCCACGGGCGCAGCAGCGCCGTAGCCGATACGTCGGCCAGCAGCGCGAGCATCAGCGTAAAATACGCGAGACGGTAGGCGATGCCGCGCGCGGTGAGCTGCCGCTCGTCATATTTTGCCCGCTCCGTGCCGCGTTTTCTGCGCACAAGGCGCAGAACCGTGCCCACCGCAAACACGCAGAGCAGGCCGACCAGAAAACCGGCCAGATAAGAATCCATCGGGCAACACTCCTCTCCGTTCGGGGGTATCATATCATGCCGCCGGGTGCATGTCAAGTATATTTGACTTTTTGTAAATCAAAACTTCCATCATGTGATCATCCCCCGCCATGCGTTCCTCTGTCAGGCACTCTCCTCCCCTTTTGCGCATCATTTCCGGAAAATTGGGCAAACTACTTGACAAATACCCCGCCGGGGTATATCTTATAAATACCCCAAGGGGGTATACGAAAAACAGTGAGGTGCCGACGATGGACGAAAAAAACTGCTGCCACTGCTCTCAGCGGAAAAAGGAGCGCTCGCCGGAGGAGTACAAAAAGCTCATCCACCGGCTCAACCGGATCGAAGGACAGATCCGCGGCATCCGCAGCATGGTCGAAAACGGCGCCTACTGTCCCGACATCCTGATCCAGTCGGCGGCGGTCAACGCGGCGGTCAATGCTTTCAATAAGGAGCTGCTGGCCAGCCACATCCGCACCTGCGTGGCGCAGGACATCCGGGACGGCAAGGACGAGGTGATCGACGAACTGGTCGCCACGCTGCAGAAGCTGATGAAATAGCAAGGAAGTGAACACATGGAACAGTACAATGTAACGGGCATGAGCTGCGCCGCCTGCTCGGCCCGTGTGGAAAAGGCGGTATCGAAGGTGCCGGGCGTCACGGCCTGCTCGGTGAGCCTGCTGACGAACTCGATGGGCGTGGAGGGAACCGCCTCGCCGCAGGAGATCGTCGCAGCCGTGCAGAACGCAGGCTACGGTGCGTCGCTCAAGGGCGCGGGCGGCGGGACGCAGAGTCCCTCCGCCGCCGAAGAGCAGCTCGAGGACCACGAGACGCCGAAGCTGCGGCGCAGACTCCTGTGGTCGGTGGGCTTTCTGCTGGTACTGATGTATTTCTCGATGGGACACATGATGTGGGGCTGGCCGCTGCCGTCGTTTTACGACGGGAATCATGTGGCCATGGGTTTGACGCAGCTGCTGCTGACGGTCATCATCATGGTCATCAACCAGAAGTTCTTCATCAGCGGCTTCAAGGGGCTGATCCACCGCGCGCCGAACATGGATACGCTCGTGGCGCTCGGCGCGACAGCCGCCTTCGGCTACAGCACCTATGCCCTCTTCGCCATGACCGGCGCGCAGATGCGCGGCGACGACGCCGCGGTCATGCGCTATATGATGGACTTCTACTTTGAGTCCGCGGCGATGATCCTCACGCTCATCACCGTCGGCAAAATGCTTGAGGCGCGCTCGAAGGGCAAGACGACGGACGCGCTCAAGGGGCTGATGAAGCTCGCGCCCAAGACGGCGACCGTCCTGCGCGGCGGCAAGGTGCTGAGCGTCCCCGTCGAGCAGGTGCAAAAGGACGAGGTGTTCCTTGTCCGCCCCGGTGAGAGCATCCCCGTCGACGGCGTGGTGCTCGAGGGCAGCAGCGCCGTGAACGAGTCGGCCCTGACCGGCGAGAGCATCCCCGCCGACAAGGCGGAGGGCGACCTCGTCTCGGCGGCGACGGTGAACCAGTCGGGCTTTCTCAAGTGCCGCGCGACGCGCGTCGGCGAGGACACAACCCTCTCGCAGATCATCCGCATGGTGAGCGACGCGGCGGCGACGAAGGCCCCCATCGCGAAGATTGCGGATAAGGTCTCCGGCGTGTTCGTGCCGGTCGTCATCACGATCGCCGTCATCACCACGGCGGTCTGGCTCCTGCTGGGGCACCCCGTCGGCTATGCGCTCGCGCGCGGCATCTCGGTGCTCGTCATCAGCTGCCCGTGCGCGCTGGGCCTCGCGACGCCGGTCGCGATCATGGTCGGCAGCGGCCTCGGCGCAAAGAACGGCATTCTCTTCAAAACGGCGGCCTCGCTTGAAGAGACGGGCCGCATCCAGATCGTGGCGCTCGACAAGACGGGCACCATCACCTCCGGCGAACCGAAGGTGACGGACATTCTCCCGGCGGAGGGCGTTGCGGAAGACGAGCTTCTCGCGCTGGCCTATGCCCTCGAGCGGCGCAGCGAGCACCCGCTCGCGCGGGCGATCCTGCAGCACGCGGAGGAGCGGCACATCCCGGCGCAGGAGGTCACGGACTTCCAGGCCATGCCAGGCAACGGCCTGCGGGCCGCCGCGGCAGACGGCCGCACGCTCTGCGGCGGCAACCTCGCCTTCATCGAGCGCGCCGCGCAGGTGCCCGAGCCGATGCGCGCGCAGGCGGACAAGCTGGCGCAGGCGGGCAAGACCCCGATGTTCTTCAGCGCTGGCGGACGGCTGCTCGGCGTGATCGCCGTGGCGGACGTCATCAAGCCCGACAGCCCGCAGGCCGTACGCGAGCTGCAGAATATGGGCATCTATGTCGTCATGGTGACGGGCGATAACGAGCGCACCGCCAAGGCCATCGGTGCGCAGGCGGGCGTGGATCAGGTCATCGCGGGCGTCCTCCCGGACGGCAAGGAGAGCGTGATCCGCGAGCTCAGGCGGCGCGGCAAGGTGGCCATGGTCGGCGACGGCATCAACGACGCCCCGGCTCTGACGCGCGCGGACATCGGTATCGCCATCGGCGCAGGCACGGACGTCGCCATCGACGCGGCGGACGTCGTGCTGATGCAGAGCAGGCTCAGCGACGTCCCGGCGGCCATCCGGCTCAGCCGCGCGACACTGCGCAATATCCACGAAAATCTGTTCTGGGCGTTCTTCTACAACACGATCGGCATCCCCATCGCCGCCGGCGTGTTCATTCCGCTCGGCCTAACGCTCAACCCCATGCTGGGCGCGGCGGCCATGAGCCTTTCCAGTTTTTGTGTGGTATCCAACGCCCTGCGGCTGAACCTGTTCAAGCTCCGGGACGCGCGGCATGACCATAAAAGAAGCAAGCAGCTCAAAGAAATTCCCATTGAAAATCATAAGGAGGATACAAACGCTATGAAAAAGACGATGAAGATCGAGGGTATGATGTGCGGCCATTGCGAGGCCACAGTGAAGAAGGCGCTCGAAGCAATCGAGGGTGTGGCGTCCGCGGACGTGAGCCACGAGAGCGGCACCGCTGTTGTGACGCTGTCCGCCCCCGTCGAGGACGCGGCGCTGAAGAAGGCCGTGGAGGACAAGGACTATAAGGTCACGGGGATCGAATAAGTCCCTGTCAGACAGGCAGAGCCGCCCAAGTCGGGCGGCTCTGTTTGCTTATACAGGGATTGGTAGGCGGCCTTCGGCGACATCATCAGCCGATTCAACCACCTTGCGCCGCCCACCCCCGCATGGTATACTAAACAAAACCACACCAAAGGGGGGAGACGCCGCATGCCGTGCGCTTACGTCTACATCATCCGCTGCCGCGGGGGCAGTCTCTATACCGGCATCGCGCGCTCCGTCTGCCGCCGTCTGCGCCAGCACACCGAAAAATCCCCCGCCTGCGCCAAATACACCCGCAGCCATCCCGTCGAAGCGCTCGAGGGGCTGTGGCGCGCGCCGGATCTCGCATCCGCGGCGCGGATGGAGTACGCCGTCAAGCGGCTCCCGCGTGAGAAAAAGCTGCTGCTCCTGCGTGAGCCGGAGCGGCTGGGCGCGCTGCTGCCCACTCTTGCGGCAGAGGAATACACCCATCAGCCGGGCGTCAGTCTGGAGATGTGTCTGGAGGGACAGTACGATGAACGATAAACAACTCTACGCCGCGCCGATGGAGGGTCTGACAGGCTGGCTCTGGCGGCGCGTCCACCACGAGCTCTTCGGCGGGGCGGACAAATACTTCACCCCCTTCCTCTCGCCGAATGCGAACCACAGCTTCCAGGCGAAGGAGCGCGACGAGATCGAGCCCGCGCACAATGAGGGGCTCCCTGTCGTGCCGCAGATTCTGACAAACAGCAGCGAGCACTTCATCTGGTGCGCCCGCGAGCTGCACGCACGCGGCTATGGCGAGGTGAACCTCAACCTCGGCTGCCCCTCCGGGACGGTGACGGGCAAGCGCAAGGGCTCCGGTCTGCTCGCCTTCCCCGACGAGCTTGACCGCCTGCTCGGTGAGATTTTCACCGCCCTCCCGGAGCTGCGCATCTCCGTCAAGACCCGCATCGGCAAGCTCGACCCCGCCGAGTGGGAGCATCTGCTATCCATCTACAACCGCTATCCCATCGCCGAGCTGATCGTCCACCCGCGCGTGCAGAAGGAGTTCTACAAGGGCCGCTCGCACCGGGACGTGTTTGCATGGACGCTCGGGCAGACGCAGCTGCCGCTGTGCGAGAGCGGCGACCTCTTCACGCCGCGGCTGCTCCTCTCCTCCCCCGCCCCGGCGGCGATGGCCGGGCGCGGCCTGATCGCGGATCCCGCCCTCCTGCGCCGCACGCGCGGCGGCGCGCCCGCTTCGCGCGAGGAACTGCTGGCGCTCCACGACCGGCTTTTCGAGGGCTATCGCGAGCGGCTGAGCGGCGACCAGCCGGTGCTCCACCGCATGCGCGAGCTGTGGAACTACCTCTCCCTCTCCTTCGTCGGCGCGCAGCCCGGTCTCAAGGCCATCCGCAAGGCGAAAATCTGCACGGCCTACGCCCCCGCCGCCCGCGAAATTCTCACGAACTGCCCCCTCCGCGAGGTGGCGGAGGAGGACTTTTTCTGAGCATAACATCCGGTCGCTTTCTGGTACTTGTTTTCTTTGTAAAATTTTTGTAAAATGCAGAAAACGCACCTGAAAGAGAGGCTTTTCCAGTGAATACCGCAGCTTTCCGCAAAAATCATCCCACAAAGTGGCTGACTGTCACCGCCATGCTCATGGCGATGAACGTCGCGCTCAGCTCCTTCGGCGTGCCCGTTCCGGGCGGCCACCTGTACCTCAACGACATCGTCATCGACACCGCCGCCATCCTGCTCGACCCGCTGGCCGCGTTCGCCGTCGGCGGCATCGGCGCGTTCATCGGCGATGCGCTGTTCTATCCCGCGCCCATGCTCGTCTCGCTCGTGACCCACGGCCTGCAGGCGGTGGTGATCTCCCTGCTCGCCAACCGCAAGGGCGGTAAGCACAGCGTCAACGCCCTGATCGGCGTGGTGCTCGGCGCGCTCATCATGGTCATCGGCTACACGCTCGGCCGCGCGTTTATTTACAGCACGCCCGAGTACGCCATCCTGAAACTGCCCTTCCAGTTCCTGCAGGCCGGTGTCGGCGCGGTCGCCGCGATGATCATCTGCTTCCCCGCGCACCTGCTGCGCTTCTGGGAGAAGTTCACGAAGTAACGCGGCCTTACATTCTCGCAAAAAGCAGCCCGGACCGATTGAAGTGACCCCCAAAAGTTAGACAATATTTTGAAGTAAAAATTGTTCAAGCAGCCGAAAGGGCTTGCTGTCTGTGAATTGCAGGCGGCAAGCCCTTTCGCTTTGCCTTGATCCTGCGGTTGTTGTAGTAATCCAGATATTCGATCAGTTCCTGTTTGATCCGTGACCCATTTCTGATTCGGCTTTTCGGCATGGAAATCCCGATTTAGCAGATTTTGTGCGATTTTGCCGACTGTGATTTCTTCCTTAACAGATGCATATTTGTCTTCTTTCTGCATCTGCTTCAAATGATAGTAGAAAGTTGCACGGGGCAGTTGAGCGATTGAGAGCAGAAGTTTGAGCGAATATTTTTGCCTTAGTTTCTGAACTACCAGAGTTTTCTGCGCTGGCGTCGCTCGTCTTCCAAAACCAATGTAGGAGCTGTTTCGCCTTTCACGGGGCGATGTGGGCATCGCCCCCCCTACGCAAGTTGAAGAAGGGTTTCGTTTACTGTTGCAGGGGCCGATGCCCACATCGGCCCGAACGTAAGAAGTACACACCGAATATTTTGCAGCGGCAGCGGCGCCAGCGCAGAGACGATTCAAAAGCCTTGCGCTCCGCCGCGTGGGAAATTTTTCGGTAATACCCATGGTTCACTTATCCTTTCTGTCGGATCTCACCTCCGCCCAAAAACACCGCGGCGGGTGAAGTTCACCCGCCGCAGCCCCAAACACCGGATTGCTGATCCCGCAGCCGGACTGTCCCTCATCGCCCACACAGCAGCACAGTCCCGGTCACGCTGATCCCCTCTCAAAACAGGATACCCGGTGGATTTGGCCCGCCATGGCAGAGGAATCGTTTTGATATTTCCATATCTTAGCGGAATCTTCTCACGGATGCCATAACGGAAACAGTGGTTCTGCGCAAATTTTCGTAAAACAATTGTTTTACGAAAATTTGACAAACAGAAAAGGCTGTCCCCGGAGGGACAGCCTTTTCACAGTTTGCCTTAGTCTCGCTTAAATCTTCCCCAGATTCCCTCGAGCGGGTTGGATGGGGTCTTGCCGTCATCGTCATCGTCATCGTCATCGTCATCTCCGCCGGATGGGTCGACGGCTCCGCCGCCGTGGACGGGGCACTCGCCCTCGCTCGCGTTTTTCAGCAGATACGCGTCGTCATCCGCCGCGATGCCGTAGGCCTCGCGCGAGTAGTCGACGAGCGCCACGTCAATCACGGAGGACGCCGGGCAGCCGGATGTTGCAATGTGCTTGCCCTCCGTGCAGTAGCTCACCATCGTATGGCGGCCGCAGAAGGCCGTCGGAGCGGTATCCGCCGCGACGGTCACGGTACGCGCGCGGCTGCCGCGCACGTCATGCGTACACGCATCCGTCGCCAGCAGTCCGCTGTCGGCACAGACCGTCACGGTCGTCAGGCCGGAGGCGGACGCGAAGTCCTTGTTCTCCAGCCCCTCGTGGACGCTCTGCATCACGAGCTTCCAGAGCTTGGCGGCGGGGTTGCCGCGGCTGGTGTCGATGTTGGCGTTGCTCTTGTAGCCCGTCCAGACCGCGCAGCTGTAATACGGGGAATAGCCGACGAAGTACCGGTCGCGCCAGTCGTCGGTCGAACCGGTCTTACCGGCGATGGTCATACCGGAGAAATACGCACCGGAGCCGGTACCGCTCTGGATGACCTGCTCAAGCAGGCCGTTCATGATGTAGGCGGTCGACTCCTTCATGGCGACGTGGGACTTGGCGCTGTTTTCGAGCACGACCTTGCCGTCGGAGTCCTCCACGCGGACAAACGTGCGCGGCTCGGTATAGACGCCCTCGTTTGCAAATGCGGCATAGGCCGCGGCCATCTCCTCGGTCGTGACGCCCTGCTCCAGACCGCCGAGCGCCATGGCACCGACCTGGCTGCCGTCCGTCTGCGTCAGCGTGGAAAAGCCGAGCTTGTCGGTCATGAAGCGGTAGGACTTGTTCACGCCGTACTGCATCGCGACGTCCACGGCGCAGGTATTGAGCGACTCCGTCAGCGCCGTCTGCACGCTCGTCAGGCCATAGAAGCCCGCGTGGGAGTTCTTCGGATAGGGCGAGCCGTTGAGCAGCATCGCCGGATAGTCGTCGAGCGCGCTGGCGGCGGTGATGGTGCCGTCGTCGAGCGCGGGCGCATAGACGGCGATGGGCTTGATGGCCGAGCCGCACTGCCGCGTGGCCGTGGCCCAGTTCCAGCCGCGGTCGACCTTCTTCGGCCCGATGCCGCCGACCATCGCCGCGACGCAGCCGGTCTTGGGATCGACGATCGTCACGCCGGACTGCAGCTGCTCCGTCTCGCCGTTCGTGGTGCGGGTATAGGGAAGGTTCGAGGAATCCTCATAGATCGCCTCCACCTTCTGCTGAAGCGTGATATTCTGCGCGGTATAGATCTTATAGCCGCCGCTGTAGATCATGCTGACGGCCTTGGAGTGCGCCGAGCGGCCGTTCTCCTGATCGGCGGGGTCGTCCTGCAGGTTATACAGCTCGACAAACGCATCCGCCACATCCTCGATCACCTGATCGGTATAGAAGGAGTTGTTGGCGGTGCTGACCTTCTCCTGCTCCTCGGGGCTGAGCGCCTCGGGGTGATCCTCGACATAGTTGCCGAGACAGGTATAGCCATCGGTAAAGACAACCTCCTCGTTTTTCGCGGCCTCGTACTCCTCGCTGCTGATCTTGTTCTGATCGAGCATGGCCTTGAGGATCGTCAGCTGGCGATCGCGGTTGTTCTCGCGCGTCCAGTCGCTGAGCAGGGGGTCATACATGGAGGGGTTATTCGTGATGCCGATCAGGCACGCGCTCTCGGCGAGCGTCAGATCGGCGGCGTCCTTGCCGAAATACGCCTGCGACGCGGTCTGCACGCCGTAGCACATCTCGCCGAGGTAGATCGTGTTGAGATAGACCTCGAGGATGTCGTCCTTGCTGTACTCCTTTTCAAGAGCGAGCGCCCGGTAGATCTCCATGATCTTACGCTTGACGTTGTCCTGGTTGTCACCGGTGATGTTCTTGATGGTCTGCTGCGTGATGGTCGAGCCGCCCTGCATGCTGCCGCCGGTCAGGGTGCGGACAATGGCGCGCATGGTACCGTACCAGTCCACGCCGTGGTGGCTCTCGAAGCGCTTGTCCTCGATGGCAATGGCCGCCTGCTGCAGGTAATCGGGGATCTGGCCGAGGTCGACCCAGATGCGGTTCTGCTCATAATAGAGCGTCTGGTACATGTACCAGTCCTCATTCTCCCCGGTTCCGGCGTTCTTGTCATAGTACATCTCCGTGGAGACGGCGGGCTTATACTCGCTCATCGGCACCTCGATCGAACCCTTCATCGTCTTGTTGACGTAGTACATGAAGATTCCGACGAAAATCGTGATCGTGAGCACGCCCACCAGACAGATCGTCCCGATGACGCCCCAGACCTTTCTGCGTGTGGCCCGCTTCTGGGCCGGGGTCTTGGGCGATTTTGCCTTCCGATCCCCGCTGGTTATGTTTTTGGCGCTCTGCTGCAGCTTCTCCCGGAAGCCCCGGCTCTTTCTCTCATGGTTTGGCTTTTCCACGACAGGGCACCTTCCTTTCTTTGGTATTTTCAGGGGCGGAAAGTTTTTTCCAGAATCCCCCAGTCTGCACAATACACCAGTATAAAAGTTATTTTACCATACCTGTCAACTTCTTAAAATATCCATTTTTTCAAAAAAGCATCCGAAACAGGAAGTTTTTGACGGTTTACTTGCCCGTTATGGCGCAAAACCGGGCAGAAATCACCGCAAAATGCCACACGGAACACCTTGCTTTTTCGTGACGGTTCGGTTATAATCGGTTCCAGCTAACAAAGGAGGTTTCCGCCATGCAAGACGAATTCGGCCCCAATTTCATCACGCTGACCGACGAGGACGGCAACGACATCGAGTTGGAGTATGTGGACGCACTGGAGCTCGACGGCCAGACCTATATGGCGTTTTTCCCCACGGTGGAGGATGACGCCGACGAGGCCGCCGCGGAGGAGTTCGGTCTCGTCATTCTCAAGACCGTGATGGAAAACGGCGAGGAGCTGCTCAGCACGCTCGACAGCGACGAGGAGCTGAACCGGGTCTATGACCTGTTCATGGAGCAGATCCTGAGCGATGAGGAAGAAAATTCCTGATGAAATTGCCCAAAAGGTCTTTTCATCCGGTTTCATTTCTGCTATACTATGTCCGTAAGCGCGGCAGACGCCGTGCCTGCACCCTGCGCGGTGCGTGATAAGCCTTTTTTATCCTCACATTTTGTTATAGGGGATGTCGGATCAGTGTGTGGATCGCAGGCCTCCCGGCTGCCGTATGCGGCTGGAAGTTGGAAGCGGAGAAGCATGCTGGAGACAACCCACCTGCTGAACCCGGTGCAGGTTATAACTTGGCTTACACGGCCGGGCGGGGCATAATCCAATGCATTGCATCGGATGCCAGCCGCCGCAGCATTTTTGCTGCGGCGGTTTTTTTGTGTTTTTACGGGATCGGTAGCGGAATCGGCTGGTCCATTCTATTTAAATCTTTATCCAAAGGATTTGTAGTGGCCGATGCCCACAGCGGTCCGGTTTTTTTTGGGGGGAATTGGTGGTAAAATCGGCTGGTCCATGCCTCCGGCGGGGTACTTTCTGTGCGCACAGAAAGCATCCAAAGATGCGCAAGAAACCGATGGTTTCTTGCAGCATTTTTTGCATATTTTTTGCCGCTGCCGGCAAAAAGTTTGTTGCCGAAGGCATCCCAAACGAAAAAGGCCGGGCAAAAGCCCGGCCTTTTTCCTTATTCCCCGCAAAGCAAATCTACTTTACAGTCCAAGCAGCAGCTTCGCTTTCAGCACCGCTGCCACCGTTTTCGCATCCTGCACCTCATTTTGCAGGCACCGCCGCAGAAGCTCATCAAACGGAATACGCTCCACGTTCAGGAACTCGTCCTCGTCCGGGTGCTGCGCACCAAAGGTCAGATCCCGCGCGAGGTACAGGTACAGCACCTCGTCATAGCAGCCGGGCGACGCGATCACCTCGCCGAGCGACTGCCACTCCCGCGCCGTCGCACCGACCTCCTCCTGCAGCTCGCGCCTGGCCGTCTCGTCGGGCTGCTCGCCCTTTTCACGCTTGCCCGCCGGGATCTCCAGCAGCGTCTGCCCGAAGGCATAGCGGTACTGCCGCACCATCACCGCGCAGCCGTCCGCATCGAGCGCCAGAATCCCGACGCCGCCGGGGTGCTCCACAATCTCACGCTGCGCCTCCTGCCCGTTCGGCAGGAGCACCCTGTCCTCCCGCACGCGGAGAATCCGCCCGCGGTATACCTCCCGGCTCTCCAGTGTTTTTTCCGTCAGATCCATATTTCTGCCGCTCCTCTCGCTGTTTTTCTCTGATTATACGCGGCTTTGTCCGGCAATGCAAACATTTTCCGTTTCCGCCCTTGACAACGCGGGATGAAATCGGTAAAATAACTTGTAATCTGTAAAAATAGCGATGATGGGAAAAAAGCGAAGCCTTGCCCGCCTGAAGAGAGTCGGCGGCCGGTGTAAGCCGACGGGGGTGCTTTGCTGTACTGGCCCCGGAGCTGCCCGCCTGAACAGGGCGGGACGGTTGCGCCCCGTTACGGCGCTGCCCTCAGAAAGTACGGGGGCGCTGAGCGCCGCGCGGGAAACCGGCGGCGGAAGCAGGGTGGTATCACGTTTTTTACGTCCCTGGTCTCCACGAGGAGACCGGGGATTTTTTATTTCCGCAAGTAAATGATTGCTATATGATATAAAAGGAGTGCCAACATGAAGTACGATTTCGCAGCCATTGAGAAAAAATGGCAGGCAAACTGGGAAAAGACGAAGCCCTACGCCGCCGTCACCGGCGACACGACCCGCCCGAAGTTCTACGGACTGATCGAGTTCCCCTACCCCTCCGGTCAGGGGCTGCACGTCGGCCATCCGCGCCCGTTCACCGCGATGGACATCGTCACGCGCAAAAAGCGCATGGAAGGCTATAACGTCCTGTTCCCCATCGGGTTCGACGCATTCGGCCTGCCCACCGAGAACTACGCCATCAAGAACCACATCCACCCCGCCGTCGTCACGAAGAATAACATCGCAAACTTCACCAAGCAGCTCAAGATGCTCGGCTACGGCTTCGACTGGGACCGCTGCGTCGACACGACCGACCCCAACTACTACAAGTGGACGCAGTGGATCTTCCTGCAGATGTTCAAGCACGGTCTGGCCTATAAGACGACGATGCCCGTCAACTGGTGTACGAGCTGCAAGTGCGTGCTGGCAAACGAGGAGGTCGTCAACGGCGTGTGCGAGCGCTGCGGCAGCGACGTCGTCCAGCGCGAGAAGAGTCAGTGGATGCTGAAGATCACCGCCTACGCCCAGCGCCTGATCGACGATCTGGACGATGTCGACTTCATCGAGCGCGTGAAGATCCAGCAGCGCAACTGGATCGGCCGCTCCACCGGCGCCGAGGTCACGTTCAAGACGAACATTGGCACCGACATCACCGTCTACACGACCCGTGCCGACACCCTGTTCGGTACGACCTACATGGTCATCTCCCCCGAGCACCCGCTGCTCAAGGAGTGGAAGCCCTATATCAAGAACTGGGACGCCGTCGCCGCCTATCAGGATGAAGCGGCGCACAAGTCCGACTTTGAGCGCGGCGAGCTGAACAAGGAAAAGACCGGCGTCCGCCTTGAGGGCATCGAGGTCACGAACCCCGTCACCCACAAGCAGCTGCCGATGTTCGTCTCCGACTACGTCCTCATGGGCTACGGTACCGGTATCGTCATGGGCGTTCCCGGCCACGACCAGCGCGACTGGGAGTTCGCCAAGAAGTTCGGCCTGCCGATCATTGAGGTCGTCGCGGGCGGCGACGTGACGAAGGAGGCCTTTGTCGCCAAGGACGACAGCGCCGTCATGGTCAACTCGGGCTTTCTCAACGGCATGACCGTCAAGGAGGCCATCCCCGCGATGAAGAAATACGTCGTGGAGCAGGGCTTCGGCAAGGAAAAGGTCAACTACAAGCTGCGCGACTGGGTCTTCTCCCGCCAGCGCTACTGGG
>ERZ773187.224-NODE-224-length-58378-cov-10.494299_pt1 | contig 58378 bp, 55 predicted proteins | sample MGYA00511242_ERZ773187 | MGnify/ENA primary metagenome ERZ773187 (study PRJEB29015, sample SAMEA2737744) | human gut metagenome | biome: human gut; feature: human-associated habitat; material: faeces | place: China | collected 2012 ...
AGCCGGGCAAGAAAAATCTGGAAACACCAGGAATTTTCTTAGAAGATACACCGTGTGCAAAGACGCACACAGCAATGATGTCATTTATCACCTTTCCCCCGGTGTGCCTCCGGGGGATTTTTTTGTTGGTTCTATACCACGATCCCTTTTTTTGCTGCGCTGGCGCGCATCAGTTGTACCAGCGTCGCAAAATCGGCGTCAGCCAGATACCCGCTCAGGATGGCGACCTCACATATCCTCACCACTCCACCAAACTGGCTGTTATAGGCCGACCCTATTCGCAGAAAATCCCCCAAATCAGCAGGATTTAATGCCGGACTGTTTACGCCGGTTGTCCCCGTCGTCAGGTTATTTACCATCCTGGCCCGTGCTGAGTTCTTCACTCGACCGCTAATCAAATTCCACGTATTAATGGGGGCATCCGGTGTATTTGCCCTGGCACCAGTGGAGACTCCACTCACCAGAACACCGTGGTTAAACGTGGCCTGGACGTTCCCGTCAGCAGGCGTATTGATATCAAAACCCAGCTGAGTACCAATACACAGACCCGTGCCGTCGGCACGCTGTGACTGGTAGTTAGAGACGACCGCAGAGCTGGCATCATTCATCGGCATTACGGAGGCGATAATGGTCATATCCTCTGTGTTTTTTATTGACGTCGCCAGATAAGCCACCTGCGCACCCGTCAGCTCGATGTAGTTTGCGCCATATGTCGGGCTGCCAATGATGGACAAAGCCGGCTTACCTTCAATCAGGTTACGGACGGACGTCGCCGCATTGATACCAAATGAACAGTATGCTTCCCACGGCCCGGCGAACGGCACCGACAGTTTCGCTTTCGGTGACGCCCATAAACTGGCGTTTTTGTTGATAATTCGGGTTGCCATTTTTCTTCTCCGGTTAATAGAAATCCTGCGGGATTGTCCCGGCAATGAGGGTCATTCGGTCAAACGTACACCAGTTGCCAGCCACCCCGCCCGAGGTGTCCAGCACTGCTCGAATCGTGAGGGTTGTCGCCGTCGTAGGAACGGTAATGACGGTGGCTTTCCAGATGAATCCGCCGCGTCCACCATTGGGTGTGCCATATGGCCGGTTGTTGGATATTTCAGGTATCTGTACCGTTCCACAGTTCCCCCGTGTTGACGTCGACGGGATGAATACCCTGGCAGCTAACACGACGGTTTTTCCCCGCAGTCGTTTAACCAGGGAAACAGGTAACGGGATCGAAGCATAGGTTTCGACAGTGCCGGTCTGGTTCAGACGCAAACCGTAAGTGCCGCTTTCGTAATTTGTTTCGTCTTTTTCAGCTGTACATCCCGTGAGAGACCAGCCATCAGGCGCAGGAAGCCCTTCAGTCCAGGTAGTGAAATCACCATTCGCCAGCAAGCTGGTACCTGCTGCCAGTCCTGGGATGAACCGGGAGGCGCTGGCAGGCCAGACAAACAGATTTTTAACCAGGTCGAAAATCTTTGCGTCACCAGTGGCATTGGGATGGATATTATCCATATACCATCCCGTTGGTTTACCTGCGTTCTGAAACAACTGAAAGGCGTCCACCAGACTGAAGCCTGCTGTGATAGCCGCCTGACGCGCGCCGTTGCTCCTGACTGTCCCGTTATCGTTATCGCGCAGCGGATTTTGCGAAACAATGACCGCGCCGGCATTAGGGTGTCGCTGAAGCATGCTGTATAAAATGGCTAAATCCATCCCCATGTGAGTACTGGCTGGCACATTGTTATCCGTGTTATGTCCGTGGTTTAAAATAATGAGGTCGGCCTGACGCGGCACGTACGCGGTCTCAAAATACTGTCCCATCAGATAAAGCGGCTGCGTACCGGCGACCGCAGCATTATAAAAATGCAGCGTTTTGCCCGCAGAGCCAATCTGGATAGTTTCCGGGGTGGAATACGCATTTGACGACCAGGAATAATAATTGACGGTATAGGCCGGGTAATTGCCTGCCAAAAACTCGGCCAGTTTCCGGGTCCATTTTTTAAAAACCTGCCCGGTGGTTGGGTCCGTATCCTGCGTGATGCCTGTGGAGTCGGAATTGATGATGATGCAGACATCCTCCAGCGCAGCCCTCATTTTCGACAGCAGGCCATAGGCTGCAGTTTGCGGCGGTAAATCTACCGTTACCTCACCAGGGTCGACGCTGCCACCCTCGCTGTCACCTGTTGCTGGAATTGAAAATCCCAGCTCATCAGACAGCATGAGCTGGCTCCCATCAAAATGAGGATCGTGAACCACCGACAGATTACCGGAGGATATTTCATTTTCATCCAGTAATGACATCGGCGTTTCCAGGGCGCCATCACCACGAATACGGGAATGCGAGAACCCCAGTTCATCGGTGAAAATGGTCAGGGACGATGATAATGGAGCCTGCTGTATATTCCCCCCTGATTCCATAATCCGACCGGTATGCTGCAACGTTCCGGCGACATTCATCACCTCAAGGGCCAGCGCGCTGTCGTCAGGGCTACGGTAATACGTGGTCGACCCAACCGGGATATTGGCAATATCAGCTTGTGCATCGGGTAACGTCATATACTGCCGACTGAGGGGGATCAGGTTCTGGCGGGTTTCCTCCGTCAGTGCTGCGTTTTTCGCCATCATTTGGCGCCAGGTATCCAGCGGCTCCCCGCCGCGGTCGGGCACCGTTTCCGCCGGTCCGCTCACCAACCGATCGGCCCGCATAACGTTTTCCAGGAAAATATCGGGGTCTGTTGTCTGCCCCACGGGTGGAACATAGGCCATGTTTTGCTCCAAAAAATAGCGTTCGCGCAAACGAGGGTTTGTGCGAAAGGCAGGAGTTTTTTACAATCAACTATTTCAATGGGTTACGTTATGCTGATTGGTTATGCACGGGTGTCCACCGGGGATCAGAACCTCGATTTACAGAAAAACGCACTGATTCGCTCAGAATGTGAGCTGATTTTCGAAGATACAGCGAGCGGGAAGAATGCCCGGCGCCCGGGATTAAAGCGCGCGCTGCGGCGACTCCGCCCGGGTGATGTGCTGGTGGTCTGGAAACTGGATCGGCTGGGGCGCAGCGTGCGGGATTTAATCACGTTGGTGTCAGAGCTGCAGGCGCGTGGGGTGAACTTTCGAAGCCTGACCGATAGCATCGATACCAGTACGGCAGCCGACCGCTTCTTCTTTCACGTCATGAGCGCCCTAGCAGAGATGGAACGAGAGCTGATCGTCGAGCGTACCCGTGCCGGCTTAGTTGCGGCGAGGGAGCAGGGGAGAGTCGGCGGCCGCCGACGGGTCATGACCCCAAAAGTCATTGAGCGATGCCGCAGAATGCTGGATACGGGAGCAAACCGGCAGCAGATAGCAGATGTCATCGGAGTAGGGGTAAAGACTATTTATAAATATTTTCCTGCCCAATAAAGAGGCTCACCTGCGAACTGTTTGTGAAGTTTGCAGGTGGTTAACTAGCTTTCTTATGTATAGTATGTTGAAGACACTGAACTTTTAATGTGACATTAAGCGGCAGTGGTATAGAATTATCTAAACTGGACATAACATGTTTATAAATAGGGGGGGTGATGTCAGTCTCTAAAGATTTTCTGCTTTCTGTATATGAGCGGTGCAATGAACATTTGAAAGAACAGTCGACCAAACGCGATCAGGCGATAGCTTTTTATCTGGTTGTTATATCCTTTTATTTTGGGTCATACTCAGCAATTAGTAAGTTACTGGTAAGTCCATACTCCCCTATTTTTTTTAATGTGGTTATATGTCTGATTAGTGGCATGACAATCAGAACGTTGTCTGGTTTACGTTCTTGGCATATGCAATATGCTAACTCGGCGTTAGTGCTTAATAAGGTAATATCGAAAAACATCTTCGAATTAGATGCTCTTAATTTAGAGGTTAAGTCTTTTTTCTCTAAGAAAGAAAAAGAATATCATGAAATGTCGCTTGCTAAAATGTTCTCTGGTATTGAAAATCGAGTCATTTTGGGGATGACGTTTATTTCCGGATTTCCGGTTGTGATGTTAGTTAAAGAGGTTATGTCTTTACTCAAAGTAAGCAATAAAGAAATCATAGTGTTAGTTGAGTGTGCGTTTTACCTGGCATATGTTGTATATTATTTCTACAATACTATAATGATAATTCGTGAGTCAGCAAATCATAAAACTTGGATTGTGAATTTTGAATAAAATCATTCTTGAAAATCATTATTTAACAGTGTTAACTAATGAGTCTGGGCACTTGCGCATAATCCAAAAACATGGAGGGGCTGTTGTTATCCCTGAGTGTAATGGGAGATATGCATTGATCCAACATTCAAGAGATGGGACTGATCTCATTGAATTTCCAAGAGGGTTTATTGAAAGTGGTGAATCTCACATAGATGGTGCCGAAAGGGAGCTTAAAGAAGAATTAAATTTTTCTTCGATAAGTAGTTATATATTAGGTGAGTTGGTTACTGATTCAGGATTAATTAATGACAATGTAAGAGCAGTTGTTTGTGAAGTAAGAGACCCATCACAACTATCACTGCAATCAAGCGAAGGTGTTATGGGGTGTCACTTTTATACTTATGACGAAATTATTTCATTGGTAAAGGATGGAAGGATTAAAGATAATTTTACTCTGGCATCCTTGATGTTGTTGCAAGCAAAGCGATAATAGTTGTTAATACTATTTTCTTCAATTGTCGTTACGATTTTCTAAATTACATCATGCGCGTTTAAGCCATTGTACGCTGAGTAGCCTGGAAGCTCGCCTGCGAACCGTATGCAAGAGCTCGCAGGTGAGCAATGGCTACATTGGCAGAATGTAGCCATTGGATATTTTACCGTTGTCCGCTTTGAGAAAGCATTACAGACATTTCTCAAAAGAAGTTATAGCCAATCTTTTACACCGATTCACACCGCGGTCAGACTGACCTGACCTGTCTCTGCGTAGAAGGCGGTTGTCGCCAGTTGCCAACTGAACGTTAACAGGTATCCTGATATAAAATCCGGATCCTTCATTACATCGAAGGTTATTATGTTTGCAGGCTGTGTGTAGTGTGCTTGTTTTCATATTACTTAACCCTGATTTTGTGCATAAGAAGAGCTAATAAATTTGTAATGGTTGATAGTATGAGTGAGTTATTTTTTCTTTTTTAATAAATTGGCGAATTCATTAAACTCATGTTTGTTGGTTATATGAAACTTGTTCATTATGTTTTTTTTGTGAGAAAATATGGTTTTATAATTTATGCCTAATTCTTCTGATATGTCAGTTGTATCAAAACCCATGCTTGTAGCATATAATATTTTAAGCTGAAATGAAGTTGCTGTTTTGAATTTACAGTTTAGGTATTTATGTATTTTATCTATCTTGGGTTCAGACATATTTTTATCTTTGCTTAATCTAATGTTTTTTAGTATCTTGTTTTTTATACTGATAACATCATCTTGGTTGTGAAGGAATATTGAACTATTAATACAGTTCGGAAGAGCGCTTTTTGAAATGTTGTTTTTTTGTGAGTGGAAAATAAAGATGGTTGTTTTGTTTATTTTTTTGTTTAATGCTTCGTGACATAAGAAAAACTCTCCTGCCACCATTTCTGTGAAAATAATATCTGCATTATCGACTTTGTTTAAGTTATAGTGAAAATGAAAGTTGATATTTTCAAAATCTGCTGCTATTTCATTTAATAAACTAATTATAGCAAGATTAATGTAATTGTTTTTTAAATTTAATACAACGATGTTACTGATCATTTTGCGTTCACAGGTGATAGGTTTTTATTATATGACAGTATTAACCAGACCTATTGGGTTAATGATGTGTTGTAATTAAGATATTTCACATTTTGTTTACTTGCAATAGATAAATTAAAAATGAGCTTGCAACTGGTTTTTGTAAGAAAAATCCTAATTTATCGAATTTTGATATGGTAGAGCATGTTTTTATATTTAAGAAATGCAAATAAGCAGCAAGGTTATTGGCATAATTTGGAATGCTGTCAGATGTTGTCTCATCCTCATTAGCACAAGCTCGGCCTCCTAAATTATTAGGTTCGCAGTCAGACGCATATGAAAGTTTGGCCATGCAAAGATAGCCACTGCCGTCGTGGATGGGTAAAGATGATTTATTGTGGGATGAAGATGCCCAACAGCGAGTCGCATGCAAGCAAGTCACTATGGTGGCAGACCATAGCCAGGAAATATTATCCTCGCGCTGCTGGCAAAACCATCAATCAGTTCAGAGCAGAAACCACTTTAGGACTTACCTGACTCAATACATCAATATGTTACGGCAGTGGCGATAATTGATAGCTGTAACCAATATTGACCGGGCGGATCGATAAAACTGCTGTATATGTAAACAGTATTTATCGGAGGCCACTATGCTCCATTCTGAACCAATTTATGCAGCTAGCGGCATAAGCCAGCACGCGATGTTTATCGATACACAGTGCGGAATTGCGGTTGTTGAGCGCTCATCATCACCCATCGCTACTGCGGTTTGGCTCGTTTCGTTTTGTGGATGCCAGCAGTTCGCCCGCTTTCTCGGCGCGTGCTTATTACTGAAGATGGGGAGTCGATTAAAGGTGATGCGCTGGTAGATGTGGAGCTGATCGGTGTGGTTACGCACATAATCAATAAGCCTGGCTTTGATGACTGTCCGGTGGTGTGATGTTTGCGTTGTGCGATGTGAATTCGTTTTATGCCTCGTGTGAGACCGTGTTTCGCCTGGACCTTAAGGGGCGGCCGGTGGTTGTCCGCAGCAACAATGATGGCTGCGTGATAGCACGTTCTGCTGAAGCAAAGCCGTTCGTGAAGATGGGGGGCCCATATTTTAAGCAGAAGGATATTTTCCGCCGGCATGGCGTGATCTGTTTCAGCAGTAACTACGAACTTTATGCAGATATGTCGAACCGTGTGATGACAACGCTCGAAGAACTATCCCCGCGGTGCGAAATTTACAGCATCGATGAAGCATTTTGCGATCTGACTGGAGTCTGTAACTGTCGTGATCTCACTGAGTTTGGCCGTGAGATTCGCGAGACGGTATTGAGCAGAACATATCTCACAGTTGGCGTCGGGATTGCGCAAACCAAAACACTGGCGAAGCTTGCAAACCACGTGGCGAAGAAGTGGCAACGGCAGACCGGTGGGGTAGTGGACCTGTCAAATTTCGAAAAACAGCGTAAATTAATTGCCGCACTGCCGGTTGATGAGGTCTGGGGTGTTGGGCGCCGTATCAGTAAAAAACTGGAAGCGATGGGTATCAAAACGGTGCTTCAGCTGGCGGATACCGATATCCGTTTTATCCGGAAGCATTTCAATGTGGTGCTGGAGCGAACCGTGCGGGAGTTGCGTGGCGAGCCTTGTCTTGGTCTGGAGGAGTTCGCGCCGGTAAAACAGGAAATCGTCTGTAGTCGGTCCTTCGGCGGGCGAATAACTGAATACCATGAGATGTGGCAGGCGATATGCAGTTATTCAACGCGCGCAGCGGAGAAACTCCGCAGTGAGCATCAGTATTGCCGGTTTATCTCCGCATTCGTCAAAACCAGTCTATTTGCACTGAATGAGCCTTATTACGGCAAGAGTACATCGGTTAAGTTGCTGGCACCGACCCAGGACAGTCGGGATATTATAGCAGCAGCGATGCGTTGTCTGGATGCTGCCTGGAAAGAAGGCTACCGGTATCAAAAATCAGGAGTGATGCTTGGCGACTTCTACAGCCTGGGCGTGGCCCAGCTAAATCTGTTTGACGAGAATGCACCGCGACAAAATAGCGAAAAGCTGATGGAAGTTCTGGATCTCCTCAACGCGAAAAACGGTATTCGTATACACTGCAAAAATGATATAGATCTTTTCAATAGTTTTGTTCCCGTAGTCGCGACTTTGGAAGAAAACCATTTAAAGGCATGGATGAGAATTTCATATTATATGAATGCAATAATCACAGAGCGAGAAACAACACAGGATTCGGTACTTAAAATTATTGAAAAAATTCAATTATTTGATGACGAATCCTTTAGGAAAAAGCTCGTCGTTGACTGATTCGGACTGTGGTCCAATTTTTTCCTCTGTCATCATGGTATCGATCGGTTTGGTTCTGAGTTTTATGACCTAAAAGTATTCTTGTATCGATACCTTGTTCCTTGTAGAGTCTTTCAGATAATGGCCTTTGTTCATGAAACGTAGCCGGTGTACCTTCTCCCCAATCAATGTTGGTTTTATTCCGGGCTTTACTGAAATTCATTGTTATAGTGTTCGACTTTACCTGTGCCCCTCGTTCTGCCATTGAGGTGGCCCGGAAGAAGTGGATCAGGTATGGACTCACTGCATAGTCACGGCAACGCGCAACTACATCCCTCAAACTCCAGTCAATCGCGTTAAGTCTTAGGGATAGGGGGATCGCCAGCTTGCTTCCCGTCTTCTCCTGAACGACATGAAGATAGTCATCCCAAATATCGCTGTACTTCATATTCGAAATATCACCGAGGCGCTGACCAGTAACGAGCGCCAATAGCATTGCATTGCCCATATACTGATGGCGGACGTCAGCTATCGCGAAAATCTTTAGCCATTCATCGAGGTTTAAACACTGTCTGGCGATTCGGCGGCGATGCTGTTTAGTAGCAAGAGCTGGATTATATCCAGGCGTCACCTCACACATAATGTTGTGCTTCTTTGAACACATCAATTAACACTGAGCGTATGACCTGAGCCATTCTCGGCTGGCCCTCTGCAACATAAGACTACTGACCCTTGCAGCGGTCATTATAGTATCTGTCTGTTAGCTGTTGAGCCTTATGTCCCAGTAAATCCTTCATGCTTATGCCCTGCGCTTTATAAAGCCGTTCCAGGGCGGTCGACGTCGCTGGCGGATGGCTGGTGTGATTAGAATGATCAATCCGCCGCAGACTGATTCACTGAACATACCAGGGTGGCATGATCCCACCATGGGTTGCTGTTCACGCGGGTCGCAAGTACATCAAATTGCGCCTCCCTGAGCTCATTGATTAAGGCCGGGAGTGGTCTCAGCGTTCGCCAGGGCTGACCATTTTTGAGTAAATGATGCTTCGCGGCGTGATATGTCGCTCTGTCTTCAGGGTAACGAGGGGTTCCACACATGGAGCCGACGACAAATCGTCCTCCGGGTTTGAGTAATCTTCTCACCTCCGCAAAGCAGCGGGTGCGGGCATCATCAATCAGGCAATGCAAACAACTACCATCAATAATGAGCTCAAACGTGGCATCCTGACATTGATGGATATCACCGACATGACCGACAAGAAAGTGTGCTGAAAGACCGACGCGCTGAAAACGCTCTTCTGCCCATCTGATGGCGGTTTCTGATAAATCTATCCCCCACACAGCAAATCCCTGTTCGGCAAGATACTGGGCGGCCATGGCTCCGTTCCCACACCCCAATTCAAGTATCGGCGCGCCGGGATGAGGAAGGTAGTGATGTAAGTTGAGCCAGTGAAAGATCTGTTCCTGCTGTTTTTTGGCCCTGAGATAACCTTCCCCAGCCCAGGCGGTAGCGCCATTAGCCCGCAGTTGCCGATATGTTTGTTCATAGGGATTCATAGTGAAAATGCCTTTTTGTCAGCGGCCATAGTCGCCAGTTTATATGCCATAGGGCTATGGGATGAAGCGTTTGTGTGGCGAAAACAGCATGCGCGGCATGCAGTAACAGGGCTGTATCCGGCATAAAGTCGAGATTGTTGGCGAGTGACACCAGACGCTGTCGTTATAAAACCCGTAGCGCAGGGCCGGTTTTGCACGAACCCTGAAGTCCCCTGATGAACGATGAGGCCTCTCTCTGATAAGTCACCTCACATCCGGCAAACCTGTGTTATTTTACGCTCGTAGCGTCCGCGTGTTCCTTGCGCAAAAAACGGGCCGGCACTCAAGAATGCCCAATATGTGACATCCGGCCGGAGTGAGCGGATTTAAGAACCGTCTTCAGCAGTACGCGACGCTGTTCGGCGTGCTTTCCTGATAGCCTGATCGTACTGCCAGGTGGATACCAGACATATCAGTAAGACTGGTAACATCATCAGGCCCAGCAGCTTCCAGCCCAGCAATGCCAGCATCACACCCGCCCCTGATGTGGCGATCGCGGAGAAAATAAAGCGGCTGGTTTCGGCCAGACCCTGCGCTTTTTTTCGCTCATGATCACGATAAGAGAGACTGAGCAGCGTAGAGCCCCCCACAAACATAAAGTTCCATCCGACCCCCACCAGAAGCAGACTTAAGCTGTATGCCAGCATCGTTTCCCCGGTCAGGTTAACCACGATAGCTGACATGTTGAGAGCGATCCCGCTATATAACAGTACGGTGAGCCCCACCTTTCGTATCAGGAGACCGGTAAACAGCGAAGGGACATACATTCCCAGCAGATGCAGCTGAATGACCAGGGCACCATCATTCATTGAATGGTGGTGCGTCACGGAGAGCGGGGCCGCCGTCATGAGAAACAGCATCACCAGGGAGCCAACAACCAGGTGAAACCAGGCGGTGCGATAATCCGGGCGTTTCATTAATTCCCGACTGGTCGGTGACCGTTCTGAAGGCGCAGCGGTGTCCGGAGTAGGGGAATATTTTTTCGCATGACCGAAGAACAGGGCCAGATTAAGTGCAGACAGAATACCCAGCGCGGCCACCACGAGATAAACGCCGGCAAAGCGAGGTAGCCCCGGGACATCCCGCGCAACAATCGTCAACAGCGGCCCCAGGATTGCCGCTACAACACCGCCAACCATGACCAGAGAGATAGACTGCCCCTTCACTTCCGGCGGGGAGTGATCGGCGGCAACCAGACGATAGTACTGGCTGAAAGCCTGATAGACGCCAACAAGAAAGCAGCCGGTGCAAAAAAGTAAAAAACTGCCCTTCAGCACAGCGAGAAAAGACAATAATCCACCGGCGGTACCGCATCCAGACCCCAACATAAACGCGAGTTTCTCGTTTCCCCGCCCGATCATGCCGGCAGCAAACAGACTCGAGAACGCGCCGGCAACAGTGATGAGCGCAAATGGCACGGTGGCCAGTTCATCCGACGGGGCCAGCTGATAGCCCACCAGAGTGGCAATTGTCAGGTCAACAGAGACCGCACAGGTAAAAAACAGATTACTGACCGCAAGGATAACGGGGATGCGGCCTGGTATGTATCGCATGATGCCCTCCTGGAGGGATGAACTGAACGGAAGTAAAGCGCAAGCATCCTCCGTTAAACGCTGCATTAACTGTTCCAGGCTGATGCCGGGAGGAACTTTTCCCCGCACATTGCGTTTATAAGCCGCAACGTCTTCCTGTGATGTCTCGATATGTTCACCGACAGACAATAAAACTCGCCGTAATCAAGCGGCAGCTCCTGAGCATAAATCGCATTGCGTGGACAGGGAAGAGCAAAGAGCAGCGGTTGCCGGCGGGCGTCTCTTTTAACGCGAAGGTTCCGGTGTGCATTTTTTGAGCTTCCATCCGTTATCCCTTCACTCAGTCCGCTATAGGTATTGCCTCTCCATTGCCTGAGCAATAAATAAAGCAATATGGATGCCATAAAAAATGCGGATTTGACCCGTTATTCATGGCGCTCCTGCACCGTCCGCAAGCAAAGTTATCATTCTCGGGGCAACGCGCTTAATGACACAACGTTATTATTAATTATGAAATAGATAAATTATTTACCGATCGGGATTTAAATTAAAAAAGTCATTGGCAGCTCGCGGCGGCCTTATCATAAAGTTCAGCCGTAATACAATGTATCCGAAGCCAACCGGTTTAGCGGTCATTATCCTTCCCCTGCGTTCCAGCCTCAACCAATGACGGCATGCTCAGTCAGGCCTTGAATGAGTATGGTCAACTCCTGCGGGAAATCATGTTGAGCTCTACCGCATTTAAGGACGAAATATGCCGGATGTTTACGAACACCCTGAAAGCGCTTCTCGTAACGAAGCGGCGCAACGCTGCGTCTATCGCATCATGATCGCATCGATCGCGCAGGCCGCAGAGAAAACGCAGAGCATCCTCCTGCAATAGCGTTCTGCCGGAGTTAAAGGCAGTGATTTTTTTGCAGGCTGCAAGAGTCAATAACATAAAATACGGGAATGAAATTCGGAATATTTATCATCGCTGGTTCCGAAATAGACTTCATCGTCATCGATGTGATTAAAGTAGCAGCAAATAGGGCAAAATTTGTAAGATATAAAATTTAATCAATTGATTTTTAAGGTATCAGCAAAATTTTGTGACAAGAATAAAATGTTACTATAAAGTAAAATTTAGTGTATTCACTGTTCTGTTGTATCACGAATACTTCTGAAAAAAGGGGCTGGCTCCGGCGGGAAATTGACGCTGCCAGTGAGTGCCTGTCAGATAGCACCGTATTTGTCGACTCACTATATCGGGATCATTCCCGCTGATCTTACCGGGGTGCAGAGGCGCCCTTGCAGCTGACAGGATGTATCCTCATGCAACAAATCGCTTTTTATATTCTTATCGCCAGCCTGACCATCGCCAGCCCCGGCCCGGGCGTTTTGTTCACCCTGACGAACACGCTCAACTATAACTTGCGCCATGCCATGGCCGGGATCATTGGTGTCGCCGCCGGAATGGGGGTGATATCGATCGTCGCGGCCAGCAGCATTGGGGCGATCATTACCACCTCCTGGCTGGCCCTGCTGGCAGTGAAAATCATCGGGGCCGCTTACCTGATTTATCTCGGCAGCAAATTATTCCGTTCAGTACCCCGGGCGATGAACAATAACGCGGCCACTGCGGGAAGCGATGTCGCGCCGTCCACCGGTAAAAGCTTCCGCCAGGGGATGCTGGTTTCTCTGCTGAACCCTAAAGCCATCGTCTTTTTTATGGCCCTGTTCCCGCAGTTCATTAACCCGCAGCAGCCATTTGCCCCCCAGTTTTCGATACTCTCGGCTATTTTCTGTCTTTTGGTGATCGTCATCCACTCGCTTTACGGATTTTTCGCACACTCCGTAAAGATGAAGATGTCTTCCGGTCATCTCTTCAGTAAACTCAATAAAACCGGTGGGGTGGTGTTCATGTGTTTTGCTGCAGGCCTCATCATTTCCGCTCTGCAGCCTTACATCTGAACCTCTGCTCCCTTATCGCCCAGGGCGTCGTGAACATGGATATTTTGTTGGCTATCGCTGATGGCCCTGCGATCCATCTTGTTGACCACCTCCCATTGAATATCCCGGCCTGGTGGGGGGAGAATGCTGGACTCATCGTGACAAACCTGGCTATCCGCAGAAACCAGGGCGATAACGTTTCTGAACATATCTCGCTGACCCTGGCCGTATGCCGTGATGCCGGAATTTATTAAACCGGGTACACCGACACAGAATAGTGACACCTGAAAAGCTGCGGCTGATGACCAGGAAGGCGCAATGATCAACAATAAGGTGGAGCGAAAACAGAGTAGTGATAATACCTGCTCAGGTATTTGCTATCATCCCCACATGAACACGTGAATGTTGTCTATGACGGCAAAACAGCAGCAATGAAAATCCTGTCAGAAGGGAAGCCCTTAGAGGGCTGCGCCAGCTACATAAGATAAAATTGACGGCAGGTCGCCAGGATGTTCTGAAATACAGGTGATAAATGTTTCAAAAAAAACCGTTTCTCCTCCCTCTGCTTATTGCGCTCTACTCCGGAGGAGCTATCCTGACAACTATTCTTCTCCTTGCCGGTATCTATTTCTTTCAAAAGAAAGAAATAGAAGATTCTCTCCGTGAGAGCAACCTGGCTTACGCGATGAAAATTGCGGATACCACAGACCGATATCTGGCCATGGCCCAGCGTGAATTAGCCTGGACAGCGTCTGAGTTACAGAGCACCGATGCATCCGTGGCCAGGGATGAGGTCGAGCGTCTGCGGATCCGGTCAGCGGTATTTAACTCGGTTGGGGTGGTTGATGCGAAGGCGGTGATTGTTGCCACGTCACCTTACTTGCCCGCACTGACAGGCGTCAGAGTACATTCCGAAGCAAGCCAGGCTGCTCTGGTTGCGCGAAAACCACTGATTTCTGGTCCGTTCACGTCGATTGCCGGAAATGACATGATAATGCTCTCGCATCCACTCCGTTCGCCAGATGGTCACTATCTGGGGTATCTCGGCGGCAGCATTTATCTGAAAAAACAGAGTATGCTCAGCGATCTTATTGGCCTTCATTTTTATAAAGATAATGTCTCTGTCACTATTGTCGATCGCGATGGCAAGGTTATATTCAATACTGTTCCCACGATGACCCGCTCGCCCGTCAATCTCACGCCGCAATTGAAAACGTATATGAGCAACAACTTAAACGGTTCTTTTGTCGGACGAGATTATTTGGTTGGCTATGCGGGTCTTAAGAAATCTGACTGGAATATTATTGTGTCGACGCCGTCAGAGGTCGTCACCAGTATGTTGCTCAATACTGTGAAGAAAATTTCCGGACTGGTGCTGGCGATACTGTTCTTTATTACTACAGGGGTGGCTTTTCTTTCTTCCCGTATCGCAAAACCGCTGGAGCAGCTTGCGCGGCTGGTTCAGGCCAATGACAGTCTCATGTCGCCAGAGAAACTCTCTTCGATCAGGGCCTGGTACCAGGAGGCGTATTTACTCAGAGATGCGATGGAAAAACGTTTTCGTTTAGTCTCTGCACAATTTGCAGCGCTCAGTGATGAGGCGATGACAGATCCTTTGACGGGTTTATATAACCGGCGTGGTTTCTATGAGCAATTAACGTATATCAAGAACCTTAAAAATCAGTGCGCAATCGCAGTAGATATCGATCATTTTAAAACGATTAACGATCGTTTCGGGCACAGTGCGGGGGATACCGTGCTGGTTCATACCGCGGATTTGCTCAGACTGACATGTCGAAAAGAGGATGTTATCAGCCGCTTTGGGGGCGAGGAGTTCGTTATCCTTTTGGCGGAAACCACGCTCGCCGAGTCTGCTGCGATAGCCGAACGGATCCGCCAGGTCATATCGGATACCGAGTTCTCTGAGGCCGGACACCTTACGGTCTCGATCGGTGTGGCGGGGCTAAAAGATTATGAGGGTGACTACGAGCGGCTTCTCATGGAAGCTGATTCCGCGTTATATCAAGCGAAACGACAAGGACGAAACAGAGTCGTGGTCAGTGGGCATAGCCAATAGCCAGGATTGTCAGAAGGTAATGCTCTCAAGTAGTGAGTGTTCGTTTGTTTCTTAATGAACACAGCGTTGCTGGCCTGGACTTTTGCCGACGCATGTCCAGTAATACCGTCGGTGAATCGGGTAAAAGCCTGCGGACGCCATGTTGGTTTCCAACGTCTTTAAATCCGACATGTCGCGGATGTTTACGCATATTCTGAGAGTGGTTTTCAGACCGGAACCGGCGCAACGTTCCGCCTGCATCACCCTTGACCTTGCCCCATTTCGAAATGGAATTCTGCCATGCTTCCCTCGACCTGTAAGGCCGCCGCTTCCATAAACCAGCTCGCCTTGCGGCGATGCAATCTGGCACAGCCGCCAACATTCCCGCTATAATCGCAGAAATTTCTCAACGGGTTCAGAGACGAAATGACAAAACTCACCTTACAAGAGCAGCTGCTGAAAGCCGGGTTAGTGACCAGCAAAAAGGTCGCTAAAGTGCAAAGAACGGCCAAAAAATCACGGGTTCAGGCACGTGAAGCGCGAGAAGCGGTGGAAGAAAACAAAAAAGCGCAGCTCGAGCGTGATAAGCAGCTGGGTGAACAGCAAAAGCAGGCCGCTTTAGCCAAAGAATATAAAGCCCAGGTGAAGCAGCTTATTGAAATGAACCGGATTGTTCCGGCAAAAGGCGACATTGGCTTTAACTTTACCGACAACAACCTCATCAAGAAAATTTTTGTCGATAAGCTGATTCAGGCTCAACTGATTAGCGGCCGTCTGGCGATCGCGCGTCTGGTGCCAGACAGCAGCGGCGAGAGCGTATACGCGATTATTCCGGCTAACGTCGCAGATAAGATTGCGCAGCGCGATGCGGAGAGCATTGTGTTACACAGCGCACTCAGTCAGGAAGAGCAGGATGAAGACGATCCGTATGCTGATTTCAAAGTACCTGATGATTTAATGTGGTAGCTGGCCTCGCCGCTCGTCATCTGTCGCTGTGGATGGCCGCGTCAATGAAAGGGATGAATGCATCGTCTCGCTGCGAAAATATCGCCCCCTCAAAGGATGAATCAATGATGATGTTCCGCCCCATGCGCGAAGAAGAATATCCGGCATATCTGGAATACTTTATTACGGATTATGCGCGTGAAATTGCCGCCAACTATCGGCTTAGCGCAGAGGATTCACTGACAAAAGCGACGCGTGAAATCGCCGAGGATCTTCCTGAGGGGGTGAATACCCCCGGGCAGGTTTTGCTGTCTCTTTTTAGCCAATCAGACAATCGCGACGAGCACGTCGGCTACCTCTGGTACAAACCCGATACCGCCGCGCGAACCGTGTTCATCTTTGATTTTTATATCTTCAACGCCTGTCAGGGGCAGGGGCTGGGCACGCAGGCGCTACGCGCTTTTGAGCGGGAGATGCGGGAGCAGGGGATCGAACAGATTCGACTTCGCGTGGCCGGAGATAACCAACGCGCCCGCCACGTCTACGAGTCCACCGGCTTTTGGGTGACGGGAATCAATATGAGTAAGACGTTATCCGATTAACGCCCGCGGAGACAGCGTTCCGACGGGCTGCACGGCGGTTAAAGGGAGAGATGAACGCACGGCACCTCAGGCTTTCTGTGCGGTCGTATTGCGCGCTGTTCGGTCCGGCCAGGGGGATAGCGAACCGAACGCCTGATCCGGACTTTCTTTCAGCGCGCTGGCTCCGCCAGCGTTATTTCGCCAGCAGCTCCTTGCGGATGATCTCTGCGCCGGCACTTAGCGCATTGAGCTTGCCTCTGGCGACCTGACGAGACAGGGGCGCCATCCCGCAGTTGGTCGAAGGATAAAGCTTATCGGCATCGACAAACTCAAGCGCTTTACGTAGCGTACCGGCGACCTCTTCCGGCGTCTCAATCGCCTGGGTTGCCACGTCAATCGCTCCCACCATCACCTTTTTGCCGCGAATCAGCTCCAGCAGATCCATGGGGACACGCGAGTTATGACACTCCAGCGAGATGATATCGATATTCGATGTTTGCAGCCTTGGGAACGCCTCTTCATACTGGCGCCACTCTGATCCCAGCGTCTTTTTCCAGTCAGTATTGGCTTTGATGCCATATCCATAGCAGATATGTACCGCCGTTTCACATTTTAGTCCTTCAATGGCTCTTTCTAACGCGGCGATCCCCCAGTCATTCACCTCATCAAAAAAGACATTAAATGCCGGTTCATCAAACTGGATAATATCGACACCCGCCGCCTCTAATTCTTTCGCTTCCTGATTGAGAATTTTGGCGAATTCCCAGGCCAGCTTTTCACGGCTTTTATAGTGGTTATCATAGAGGGTATCGATCATCGTCATCGGTCCTGGCAGAGCCCATTTAATAGGTTGTCTGGTCAGCTGACGTAAAAACCGGGCATCTTCAACGAAAACGGGCTTCTGACGCGCCACTTCACCCACGACCGTCGGCACGCTTGCCTCATAGCGATTGCGAATTTTCACCACCTCGCGTTTCTCAAAATCGACGCCGCTGAGATGCTCAATAAAGGTGGTGACAAAGTGCTGGCGCGTTTGTTCGCCATCGCTGACAATGTCAATTCCTGCGCGTAACTGATCATACAGCGACAAGCTTAGCGCATCTTTTTTCCCTTCAATTAATTCCTGGTCGTGTAATTTCCACGGAGACCATAGTTTCTCAGGCTCTGCCAGCCAGGAAGGTTTAGGTAAGCTGCCAGCCGTCGACGTGGGTAATAATTTTTTCATAATAGAAAACCTTGTATGTTCGGTAAATTAAAGCGCGTAGCCAGCAGACCATTTCTCAAGAATATTCTGGAAAGGCTTGATAAAATGCTCTTCAGTAAATTTTCCCTGTTCAATCGCCAGTTGGCTGCGTTCTTCCCGATCATAAACAATTTTGGTTAATGAATGATCCTGGTGATTCAGGTTCGGTTGATAATATTGCCCTGCGGCGGCGTTGGCATTATAAATTTCAGGCCGATAAATCTTCTGGAACGTCTCCATCGTACTGATGGTACTGATAAGCTCAAGATTAGTGTAATCACTAAGCAAGTCACCAGAAAAATAAAATGCTAACGGCGCAACGCTATTCTGCGGCATAAAATAGCGAACCTTTAATCCCATTCTGGAAAAATATTGTTCAGTCAACGACGAGCCATTTTGCTGGTATTCGATACCCAGTACCGGATGCTGATTTCCCGTGCGCTGATAGGTGTCTTTGCTCGATACGCTAAGGCAGATTACCGGCGGTTTGTTAAAGTTCTGCTGGTATACCGTTGAATTAACGAAGTGTTTAAAGATATTACCATGTAATTCACCAAAACCATCCGGGATGCTAAAGGCGGATTGCTGTTGGTTATGCTCTAACAGCCGCACGCTAAAATCATAATCGCGTACGTAAGAGGAGAAATTATTCCCGGCGAGACCGTCAATACGTTCGTGCGTTTTTTTATCGAGAATGTTCGTTTTTAATATCTCAATGACCGGAAAGCTGCCGCTGCGGTGCTGGTCAGTGAGTGTCATTTCAACTGAAATAATTTCAAGTTCAACAGAATAACGATCGCTTTTCGGGTTATCCCAGTACGCCAGCGCATTAAAACGATTGTCAATCATCGTCAGCGTGTTACGCAAGTTCTCCTCGCGGTTTTCCCCTCTGGCCAGATTCGCGAAGTTGGTTGTAATTCGCGTATTTTCAGCGGGGTTATAATGCGCGTCAAAACGACTACGTTTAATAGTAAAAGCAAAATCTTTATTCATCGCGATGGTGCACCCTAAGTTCTGATATGAAAACTGAAGTTATTCCCTGAATCCCAGTATATCCTTTCTTTTTATCTGGTTATTTCATTCAGCGATCATCATATTGTCTCTGATTAATAGAGCATATTTTATGCCAGAGTCCCTGGAGGAGTGAAAGCGACATAATTTCATTACAACATGAGTCATCTTCATGGTCGACGAGCAAACCCATGGCAGCAAGGCTGACGAAGTGCCGGAGCATCGCTGCGGATAGCCGGCGGTCAGAGTGCAGCTTCTCGGGCGAAGTGGGTGAGTTGCAGGGCTGAGCAACCCGGAGAGTAGAGTCTCAATCACAAATGTGTTTAGATATTTGCTTCTGAAATCCGGTGACCAACATGATGAATCCACAAGAAAATATTGTCAGTCAGTTCAGTACACTTTCCCCTGAGTTACAGCGAGCTGCGGAGTTCTGTCTGCAAAACGTGAATATACTGGTTGTGCAATCTATGCGAGCGTTCGCGGCACAAGCCGGGGTGAAGCCCGCCACGCTGCTGCGTCTGGCGCAGCGTCTCGGATTTAGCGGCTGGGGAGAGCTGAAAGATGCCTTTATTGACGATCTCGGCTTACGCAATGATACATATGTATCTAAAGCAAAAAAGCTCGTTGCCAAAGATACGCAATCGAATCTGTATGAGGAAGTCTTTCAGGCGCATCAGGCGAATCTGGTCTTCACCGGGAGTGAAAATCAGCAGGCGATGCCGCGAGCCGTCACGCTGCTGGATGAGGCGGACAACGTCTATATCTGCGGGTTTCGCGCCAGCTTCCCGATTGCCTGGTCGTTGTATTACGTCTACCGCTTATTCAATCGTCGGGTGTCATTGATTGATGGCCTGGCAAGCAACATTGAAGTGTTTACCCGTGAACTAACCGCTCGCGATTGTGTTCTGCTCACCAGTTTTGCCCCCTATTCACGAGAGTCCCTGGATGTCCTGCATGCGGCACAGCGGGCTGGTGCTCGCATTATCGCCATCACCGACTCACCGGTCTCCCCTTTAGCTCAGGCTGCGGAGTGTACATTGTTGTTTTCAATTGACAGCCCTTCATTTTTCCCGTCGGTCGTCTCCGGGATGGGGCTGGCGGAATGCCTGCTGGCGATGCTGGTGGCGCGTCACGGCAACGAGGCGGTCAGCAAAATCGAGAGCGCCGAGCGTTATCTGATCGACTCTGGCGCGTATGTGGTCCCCGGCAAATCCGGATAAATGAAGCATTTGTCTCTGTGATAAGAAAATTAAATACATGTGTATCATAATTGCGTTGACGTGATTCAAATGAATCCTGCAAGATAATCCTCATAGTACGCAATAGCGTTTTCAGGAGCAGGAACAGAGCATGAGTCAGATCATTCATCGCAGCTTACGCCACACCCCCGCCGTCGCGGCGAGCGCGCAAGGTGTTTACATCACCGATGCCAGCGGCAAACGTTATCTTGATGCCTGTGGCGGAGCCGCCGTCTCATGCCTTGGGCATGGGCATCCTGACGTGCTGGCCGCCTTGCATCGACAGATCGATCGGTTAGCCTATGCGCATACCAGTTTCTTTACCAGCGATACCGTTGAGCAACTGGCGGAGCAGTTGACTCGCCAGGCGCCGGGAGACCTTAACTACGTCTATTTCGTCTCCGGGGGCTCCGAAGCGGTCGAAACCGCATTGAAACTGGCGCGCCAGTATTTTGTCGAAATCGGTCAGCCGGAGCGCACCAAATTTATGGCCCGCAAGCAGAGCTACCATGGCAATACGCTGGGAGCATTGGCCGTGGGAGGAAATGAATGGCGTCGCCGTCAATTCGCACCGTTGCTGATCGATGTGATTCGCGTCGCCGCCTGCAATGAATATCGCGATCGGCGCGAGGATGAGAGCCAGCAGCAGTATACCGATCGTTTGCTGCTGGAACTGGAGCAGGCAATGATTGAGGCCGGCCCGGAAACCATCATCGGTTTCTGTGCAGAAACGGTGGTCGGCGCGACAACCGGCGCGACCCCACCGACCCCGGGTTATCTGCGCGGCGTGCGTCAACTGTGCGATAAATACGGCATTTTGTATATTGCCGATGAAGTGATGTGCGGCATGGGACGTACAGGCACGCTGCACGCTTTCGAGCAGGATGATGTTGTCCCGGATCTGGTGACCATCGCAAAAGGTTTGGGGGGCGGATATCAGCCGATCGGCGCGGTACTGGCCGGTGAGAAGATTATGGCCGCACTTCAGGCTGGTAGCGGTCTGTTCCAGCATGGACATACCTACATCTGTCACGCCACTGCCGCCGCCGCGGCATTGGCGGTCCAGCAGGTTATCGAGCGTGACAATCTGCTGGAAGCGGTGAAACAACAGGGTCATTACTTACAAAGCGCGCTGCGTGATGTGCTGGGTGCGCTACCGCATGTCGGTGACACCCGCGGACGAGGCCTGTTTGCCGGTGTTGAGTTGGTCCATGATAAAGGGGACAAAACTCCGTTCGATCCCGCATTAAAGCTGCATGCGGCAATCAAGGCCAACTGTTTGTCCCGTGGCCTGATGGTCTATCCGATGGGAGGAACCATTGATGGGCAATATGGCGATCATATCCTGATAGCCCCGCCGTTTATCATTACCCCGCCGCAGCTTGATTTTGTGGTAGATACGCTGCACCGGGTCATTCGTGAAGAAACGCACAAGTTAGCGAGGCCAGCATGATTAATCGCTTACCGCCGCTGGCCGAACAGGAGTGGGATGAATATCAGCGTCCGCTGGCAGAGGAGATCATCAACGGCCCCCGTGGTGCGCTGTTACCGCCCTTTGAACCGTTGCTGCGTAGCCCTGAATTGATGGCTCACGCACAGCGGATGGGGGAGTACCTGCGTTATCGCAGCGCACTCGGACAACGGTTGTCTGAACTGGCCATTCTTATGACCGCGCGCCATTGGTCCCAGCCGGTGGAATGGGCGATTCATGCGCCCATTGCCCGCGAGAAGGGAATTTCAGCCGCTGCGGTACAGGCTATTAATGAATGCCGTCTACCGCTGGATTTACAAGCGGATGAGTGGGTGGTTTATCATTTCTGCCAGCAGCTACACCAGGAGAAAAAAATCCGCGATGATACCTGGCAACACGCCATAGCGCTTTGGGGAGAAAAGGGCGTGGTGGATTTGATGGGAATTAACGGCTATTACAGCCTACTTTCTATGCTTATGAACGGTGCACAGACGCCAGTACCCGATACCGGGGATGAGATTATTCCCGCTTAAATAATTGACTGACAAACAGGAGTCTCTTTTTTCTTCATTCCTCTTGGCAGGCATAATTTGTCATGGAATACACACATCAGTTGTTAGCCTTTCAGCGGGCGCAGCACCTGTTTTGTTATATATATTTTCTCATCGACGTTGAGGTTTATTATGTCTACTTTACTTAGCAAATTAAAAATCACATTGGCTCTGGTCGCGTGCTCCACCAGTTTCCTGGCCGCAGCCCAGGATAAAATTACGGTGGGTGTTGATACGGCATTTGTTCCCTTTGAATTTAAACAAGGTGATAAATACGTGGGCTTTGATATCGACCTGTGGGATGCGATTGCCAAAAAAATGAATATAAGCTACGAATTACGCCCCATGGATTTCGGTGGGTTAATTCCTGGCTTGCAATCGCGTAATTTAGATGTAGCTATGGCGGGGATTACCATTACCGATGCGCGAAAACAGGTTGTCGACTTTAGCGATGGATATTATAACGCTGATTTATTAATGGCGGTGAAGACAGGTAATAATAGCATCACCCGCTTCAGCGATCTGGCGGGCAAGAAAGTAGGGCTTAAACAAGGCACCGCCGCCGCGACCTTTATGAAATCAAAATACAAAGCTAACTATATTGAATTTCCGAACATCGACAATGCCTATCTCGATCTGCAGGCAGGGAACCTCGACGCCGTGGTACATGACTCGCCGAACGTGCTCTATTACGTAAAAACGGCGGGCGGTGGGAAAGTTAAATCTACAGGGGAAAGCGATAGCATTTTGCCACAGCAGTATGGCTTCGCGATGCAGAAAAACAGCAGCCTGACACCAAAAATAAATGCCGCACTTGAGGCATTACGCGCAGATGGTACCTATAGCAAAATTTATGTGAAGTGGTTCGATAAACAACCGAAATAACATCTTCTGGCCGAAGAAATTCGGCCCATACTCCATCTGAACTGGTTTTATTATGAATTTTGATAGTCATTATATATGGCAATCCCTGCCACTGTTGTTGCAGGGGTTGCAACTGACATTGATTATTTCACTGTCAGGTCTGTTGGGCGGTTTTATTATTGGTTTGTTCGCCGGGACCTGCCGGGCTTTTGGTGGTCGCATAGCGAAAACGCTATCGTTAGTGTTTATTGAATTAATTCGTGGTACGCCGATCATGGTACAGGTGATGTTTATTTATTTCGCATTACCGATGATATTACCTGTGCGTATCGAACCCGTTACTGCCGCGATTGCGACGATTGTAATTAACTCCGGTGCCTATATTGCCGAAATAACGCGTGGAGCAATATTATCGATCAATAAAGGTTTTAAAGAAGCCAGCCTGGCAATGGGATTATCCCAACGCAGCACCGTGTGGCATGTGATTATGCCTCTGGCATTGCGGCGTATGATTCCAGCGCTGGGTAACCAATGGATTATCAGTATTAAAGATACTTCGTTGTTCATTGTCATCGGTGTAGCTGAGTTAACGCGGCAAGGACAGGAAATTATTGCCGGCAACTTTCGCGCCCTGGAAGTGTGGACGGCAGTAGCGTTGATTTATCTGATGGTGACGTTGTGCCTGAGTTTTCTGCTGAAGCAACTAGAGAAAAGGATCCATATTTTATGAGCATGGTTGAATTTAGCGCAGTATCTAAAAGCTTCGGCACGACGCCCGTGCTGCATGATATCAATCTGAAAATTGAAGCCGGAGAAGTGGTGGTGATTATCGGACCTTCGGGGTCGGGTAAATCGACGCTGCTACGCTGTATCAATAAACTGGAGGCAATTAGCTCTGGTACGCTGCTGGTGGCGGGGATGCATATTACCGATCCGCACGCCAGCGAATGTGATATCCGCCGTGAAGCAGGCATGGTGTTCCAGCAATTCCATCTCTTTCCGCATTTAACCGCGCTGGAGAATGTGATGTTTGGCCCCATTCGGGTGCGTAAACAGAGTAAAGCAGCGGCGCGCGAACAGGCGCTGGCATTGCTGGATCGCGTCGGCCTGAAGGACCGAGCTAATCACTATCCATCGGAGTTATCCGGCGGCCAACAGCAGCGCGTGGCGATTGCGCGTGCGCTGGCGGTGAAGCCGAAAATGATGCTGTTCGATGAACCTACTTCCGCGCTTGACCCTGAATTGCGTCATGAAGTGTTAAAGGTTATGCGCTCGCTGGCTGATGAAGGGATGACTATGGTCATTGTCACGCACGAAATTGGCTTTGCGCGTGACGTGGCATCGCGCTTGATCTTTATTGACAGGGGAACCATTGCCGAAGATGGATCACCTGATATGCTGCTAAACGCGAGCAGTAATCCGCGCCTGAAAGAATTTTTGCAACACGTATCCTGAATAGAAGTGAATGATAACAATATGAAAAAAATCACAATTAGTGGATCTTCGTTTGCCGTTGGTCAACGCCTGGGCGAATTCGGTCGCGACGCCTGGCATCAAAAGCTGGTACATATTCCGCTGTGGCAAACGGTTATCGGTATGAAAGACAGTGCGCAAACTCGGGCGATGCGAACCCTGGTTGAGCAGCAGTTTCCGTTGATTTGGCAGGAGCTGACCGGTATGGCAGCGGGTTTACAAGCGCCGGTTGACGAAGTTTTCGCCTGGAACTGCCGGGGTGATTTAGTGCGATCAACGTCCGATGGTTGTACCACGGTAGTGGGGGAGAGCCGCGAGGGGGAACGCGTGATCGCCCACAACGAAGACGGGTTCCCGCAGCTACGCGACGATTGCGCATGGGTCAGTATTTCACCTACCGAGGGGATGGCCTTTTCCAGCTTTGCTTACCCAGGTTCGCTTTGCGGTCATACTTTTGCAGTCAATGCCATGGGGATCGTGAATACCGTAAATAACATTCGCGCGCTGCACCGGCCCGTCGGTATACCGCGGCAAATCCTGGCGCGCGCTGCGCTGAATGCCAGCACGCTGGATGAGGCCATTGCCGTTTTAACCACCCTGCCGCGTTCAGGTGCATTCCATCACACCCTGGGACAGTCCGGAGATAGTCGTCTGTTCAGCATTGAAGCGACAGGCGCCGGGCATTCAGTGCGTTTGCTGGATGGCACATTTGGTCATGCTAACCATTTGATTCACGAATCGCTCAGGGATGTGCAGCAGGTCATTACCGACAGTTCCGCTTCGCGCCAGGCTCGCCTTATCGACGAGTTAACAACGTCATCGCAACTGGATGCAACGGGCGCCCTGGCTATCTTATCCGATCAGCAGGTTGCGGCACTGCCGATATACCGTTTATCGCCGCAGGATCCGGATGAGGAAAATACCCTGGCTACGGCCCTGTTTGTGCTGAATGCCCGCCAGGTAGAGTGGCGCATTTTCACCCTGGATCGGCAGCAGGCTATCTTGCAAGGGGCGGTAAATGCATGACCTGTGTGAGTGAATGCGCCGATGTTACTCTGGCACCCGAGGTTGCAGAACCGGGGCAAGAGAGGGCGTATGGAGAGCGGTTTGAGGGGCCGGCAGGCTGCATCAGAAGGGTGCAGCCTGCCGGCCTGGATCAGAGTACGATCAGACTTTAAGCAGTTTCACCGTGGCGTCGATGTCAATTTCATCTTCTGAGAAGATCAATGTCGTGCCCTGAAAAGTGGTGATCGCCAGTTTTTTCAGCGAGCGCATGTCACCGGGCTTAACGTCGGATTTCGGCTTGATGCTGCTCATCAGGATCCCCACGGACAGCACCGCATTTTCTTTATCAATGCGGGTATCGGCAGGTACCTCTTCGCTGTAGACCAGGTAGGATTTGATCGACGTGAGCTTCAGGCGCTCGCCGGCGATATAGATATATTTGCTTTCTGGTACCACTTTCACCGCGTACGCTGACAAACCCTTGTTATTGGTGGTGGGTTCGAAGGTCACCGCCGCATCTTTCTTAATCAGCTCAGGATTGGCGACCTTAATCACATGAAAATAGCGGTTATCGCCGTTTTCATCTTTGATAAATCCAAAACCTTTATCTTTAAACCAGGTTGTGATTGTTCCGTTCATCGCCGTTACCACCTACTTAATCGTGTATTAACTCAATTTTTGCAGCGCGCAGTGTAATGCACAATGGCTGCGCAGACCACGTCTTTGGTTTCAGTCTGGACGATAAATTTTGGCTATGCGAGGGGAAATAGCGTGCCTCAGAATAACAACACGCCTGTTTATCCTGGCCAGAGAGCCGGTGGCAGGCTACTCATTGCCCCACTGATTAAGGAACGTCGCGATCTCATCGATACGATCCGGGTGGAGACCGGCTTCGTGCGCCATTTCTGCCTGGGCCTCTTCGCTGATCTCCTCGTTGTTCATCAGACGGCTGAGCAGCAGCTGAAAATAGTGCGCCAGAGGTTCGCGTTCCGCTTCACTGACCGGCTTTGCGCATTCTGTCGCGTACTCGTCGGCGATGTCATAATACTTTAACGGTATTTCATTATTCATTCAGTAGGCCCTTAGGTTAATGCCGGCATCATTTTCCAGAGATCATATCATTCTTATTTCATTTTTTCTGCCATCCGCATTGCGGAGATCCGAAGGTGAAAAACGCCTGAGAGTATGGCGGTCTGATTTTCTGTTCCACCGCGCGGCCAACAGGATGCGCGTCAGGGGAACGCTGGACCGGGCATCACTTTCTTTTTATTCTCTGCAGAGGGTAATGTTGCCCGCTAACTCGTAACCCGATGCTGTCAATGAAGATATTGCTCGTCAGACATGGTGAAACCGAATGGAATGGCGTTAACCGCCTGCAGGGGCAGCTTGATAGCCCGGTAACCGCGCGTGGGCATCGACAAATAGCGGCATTGATTCGCGCGCTTGACGGTGAGGAGATAGATCGGGTGGTCTCTTCTCCTGCAGGTCGCGCCGTCGCGGCGGCTATGCCGATCGCGGCCCATTTTGCCTGTCCAATCCGCTTTGATGCGCGGCTCATTGAACGGGGTTTCGGGCCATTAGAGGGCACGGTCTATCCGCAGCTCAACGACGCGCAGCGAAGGCTGTTCGATACGATCTACTCCGGCGATCCGCACGTGACGCCGCCGAACGGCGAGTCGCTGGCCGCCGCCGCCGCCAGAACAACCGCGGCGCTGCTTGCAGCCGGTGAGGCGGGGGATCGCTGCGTGTGCGTGGTTTCTCATGGCCAGGTCATACAGGCGGTTATCTCCATTCTTGACGGCCATGGCGCGGAGCACTTCCCCCGCTATACGCATCAGAATGGCAGCTACTCGGTTCTGGAGTATGCGGCAGGTCGGTTATCGCTGGTGAAATGGGGGATAGCCACCCATTTGCTGCTGCGGGGATAAGCAGACAGCTTATCCCCTTATGGCGTTTAGTCGGATTTCAGCATGCCGAAACTGACTATTCTGGAGCGGCCCTGCTCTTTGGCCCGGTAAAGTGCGGCATCCGCGGCACGCAGCAGGCTGTCGCTCTGGGTATGCTGCGGGAAGCTGGCAATGCCGATGGAGACATCCACCTGGCCAATCTCGGTGAGGCCATCGCGCAGGGTCAGGCTGCGGACACTGTCGTAAATCTCCTCTGCGCAGGCCCGGGCCGCCTCTTCACTGGCGCCGGCCAGCAGCACCAGAAACTCCTCGCCGCCGTAGCGAAAAGCCATGCCTTTGTCGCGTACCGCGCGTTGGACAATGACCGCCACGCTCTTGATCACCAGATCGCCGGCTTCGTGACCATACCGATCGTTAATCGTCTTGAAGTGATCGATATCGATCATCAGGCAGCTCAGCGGAGCATGGTTTTGCACCGCGAGATTAATTTGCGTATGCAGGGCATCATCCAGATGATGACGGTTACGCAGCCCGGTCAGCGAATCAAACAGCGCTTTCTCCAGCAGCGCGCTGCGCAGACGCTGGTTTGCCAGCGCCAGACCCAGCGCTTCGGCCATCAGCTCCAGATAGGCACGCGAAGGGGCGGTAGCAGAGGTGACATTCCTGAAGGAGAGCAGGCCGATGGCTTCTCCTTGCGCAACCAGCGGCACGCAAAGCGATTGATGAATGCAGGCGTCCGGCAGGTGTGAACAGGCGATGTCAGGCTCACCATTGACCGGTGGATGGCTTAATCCACGGCGGACAGCCCAGCAGTTGTCAGGATAAAAGACCTCGGGCTCATCCGGCGGCGAGAGCCATTGGGCCACACAGCGCAACTGCCAGGGGTTGGTTTCGAGAACATACAGGCGCCCGGGAATTGCGGGGGCGATATTCGGCGCGAAGAGCTCGGCGACCTTGATAACATCGTCAAAAGATTCGCAGCCTTGCAGACGCTGCGTCATGCGCGCCAGCAGTTCCCGAATCGCCCAGTCGGCATCGCGCTCTTGTTCAAGACGCTGACGCGCCAGGCCATTTTCGCGGAAAATACGGATCGCCTGCGCCATATCGCCAATCTCATCGATCTGCGTGAACTGGGGAGCTTCGACGGCATAATCCTGTGAGGCGAGACGCTGTACCACATCGCTTAAACGAACAACCGGGTACAATACCCGCCGTTGAAGGATAAACCCGAGGACAAACAGGAACATCAGCGCCGTCAGCGCGACCATTATTTCTGATAACGTACGCCAGGTGTGCGATTTTTCCGTGGCTTGTGCAATGGCGCTGGCGGCCCGGCCTTCCAGCATAAGGCGGAAGTGATCGATCTGTGTCTGTACCCGGTCCAGCTCCTGTTCATAATGCTTGCCGTAGAGCAGGGAGAGCGCCTCGCTGTCTGCGCCGCGTTCAATACTGGCGAGCGCAGCCTGCTGTTCATCCTGCAGCTCATCCGCGATCTGCAGCCCCTCGCGCAGCAACATCAGCTCCTGCGGCGTCGCTCCCCGATCTTTCAGCTTTTCCAGCCGCTGCTCTATGGTCGTCAGCGAACGGGCCTGCTGGCGGTACTCCTGCAACACATCCGGATTTTTGTTAATGACGTAAGCGCGAGCGAGGTCGGATAATTCCCAGCTCTCGGTTTCAACCGTTTCGGTTAACTGGTCGAAGATCTGCCGCTGTTGTACGGCCTGGCGTTCGGCCGTCTCCGCGTTGGACGCCATCAGCATGGCAATACCGGAAGTGATGGTCAGGCAAACGGTGATCCCGTAGGCCCAGTTGGTCATGGTGGCGATTCTCACCCGAATTTTCCTTGCGTGCAGATGAACAAATGACGTTACGTCTAATTATAGAACCCGCTTTTGCCCACTTGCGGGCAGAGGGTTAGCTGCGTTTTTTGCGAATAATCGTGCTATGTAGCGTGCCGGCATGCTGGCATAAGGTACAAAAAACATCTTTATCCAGGGCGCCATTTATAACATCGTTCTCTATCAGCTGTAATGCATCCTGATAACGCATGGCGACGCGATAGGGGCGATCTTCGGTCAGAGCGGTAAAAATATCGGCAATGGCGATGATCCGGTCAGGGAGTTGCAGATAATCCTGATTCAGATGCAGCGGATAGCCGCTGCCATCGAGTTTTTCATGGTGGTTTGCCGCCCAGTTAATGATTTCACCCAGTTCGCTAAAGGCGCTGAGAATTTCACCGGTCATATAGCTATGTTCTCGCACCTGACGGAGTTCATCAGGCGTGAGTTCGCTTTGCTTTTCCAGGATATCCAGCGGGATATTAATTTTACCAATATCGTGCAAATAGCCGGCAATTTCGATTTTTTTACACTCCTGTTCCGGCAGATGCATATAGGTTGCCAGCAGGCAGGATATTTCACCGACCATAATACTGTGGCTGGCGGTGAAACTGCTGTAGGTATCGACAATTTTGGCGATTAACAAACAAATATCTTTCAGCCCGTCGATATCGATGTACAGCTCGTTAATCGGGCCGATGATCTCCAGCATCCTTTGGATATGTCCGGGATGAAGATGTAGCCAGAAATGCTCTTTTTGCGCGAGCTGGCAGACGGTGTCACAGAGCATCGGATCAATCTCATGATGCAAGGTGCGGAAGGTGTCGATGATAATGTCGGGGTGGTGATCCGTGGTGATATTTCCGGTGGAGAGCAGACGTTCAAAAGCATCGGCAAAAAAAACGATATGCTCTTCGAGGTTACCTTTATGCGCCGGGTTAAAGTGGTGATGGCGGATAACAGGCAAAACAGGCGCGAAGGTGGGTAAGCCGCTGAGCATCTCGGCCCCCCGATGCTGGTGAGGGTCTTCGATATTATCAATGTCATTCAGCGAAGTGACGATTCGCTTATCGCCGAGCACGCCAATATCGTGAAGCAGTGCGGCGCAAAATATGGTCTGCTGCTGCGACCGCGGCAGTTCCAGAGCTAACGAAAGTTCGAGAGCAATTAGCGCCGTGCGTTGCATATGCAACTGAAGTTCCGGGTTGATTATCTGTATAACGCGCGTGGTTAGCATCAATGCTGATTTTAAGGCGAGACGCATCGTTTTTCTCCATCCGCGTGATTGGGATAATATCGGCTCATTCTGGTGGCCTGTATCCAGATAACGCCAGCAGGGGGTAGAGACGCCAGTTCGCGGCGAAATAATCGGTGAGCAAATCCCGAAATAATTTCATTTATAGCCATACTCAAGCCCGAAATGCGTGGCGACAAAGACGCATAAAAGCGTGAAAAAAGTCTTTAACAGGCGTCAGTTAATCATTTTGCTCATAAAAAGAAAATACATTGTCGTGAGTAGCTTGCGTTACCTCGCCGCCGGGATGAGGCTTATCTGATTCGATCGTCAGCAAAACGAATTTTAGAACAGGCTACGTGATGGTGTGATGAACGCTTGCCGGTCGCCGCTGACGGAGACGCTGTTGCCTCGCGAGTTGTTGGCGGCGTGAAGCCAGTACAGGGCCGAACGTCGGCCCCACGGTAAAACAACACCGTCACCGCCCCTGGGCGGGACGGTGACGAACGTTTTGATTACCACCACGTCATCATCAGAATGTCATGGCACCTTGCAGATACAAGGTACGCGGCTGGCCGACATAGATGCCTTTGTTGTTATCGTCGTATGAGCGGGTGTAGTACTCATGGTCGAAAATATTTTTTACGCCAAACGCCAGATTGAGATTGGCCATTTGCGGGCCAAAATCGTAGGCGACGCGGGCGCCCCACAGCATATAGCCCGGAATGCGGCCGTTGCTGCCGTCAGCGCTCTCTTCCACGGTGTTGGCGTTGTCAGCAAACTGACTGGACTGGAAATCGCTATTGAGGTTGAACGTCCAGTTACCCGGTTTGTAATCTACCCCGAGCGTACCTTTATGTCTGGGTGAGAAAGGCACCTGGTTGCCGTAGGTATCGCCTTTCTCACGAATGACGGCGTTGACATAGGCATAGCTGGCATAGACCGACAGATTTTCCAGCTGCGGATTGAGATCGCCGAGATCGTAACGCGTCTGCGTCTCCAGTCCGCTGTGGCGAGTTTTACCGCGAGCGGTGACGGTATCGTTGGTCTGGTTGGAGTCGTACTGATTGTTGAAGTTAATCAGGAAGAGTCCCATTTCCGCGCTCAGCGCGCCGTTGTCGTAGCGGGTACCGACTTCCCAGGTGCGGGCCTTTTCCGGTTCCACATTGCCGCTTTGCACAGCCTTGCCAATTTGGCTGTACTGTACGGTACCGAACGATCCTTCTGTATTGGCATAAAGATTCCAGCTGTCGGTGAGGTGATAAAGTACGTTAAGCGCCGGCAGCGGGGCATTATAGCTGACCTGCTGACGGGTGCCTTTCAGGCTGTCGTCCTGGTAAGACTCAATATGTTCGAAACGCATCCCCGGCGTGACCGTCCAGTTGCCGATATCGATGCGATCGTCGATATACCAGGCGTGAGCCTCGGTGCCAGAGCGGGTATCGCGGTCGTACGGACTGGCGGTGTCGGGCAACTTGCCGCTGACGGTGGGGGTGTAATAGCGCATCTCGTGCGTGGATTCATTCACGTAGCGATAGCCGACGCCGACTTCATGCGCGGAAGCGCCAAGCATAAAGCTTTGGCTGTAGCGCGGCTCGATACCGCGCACCCAGTATTCACGCGGGGAAAGCGTGGTGCGTTTCCCTTGCTCCAGATAACCGCTGCGCAGCGTATGGGTATAGAAGCCCTGAATGTTGAACTTGTGCCGGTCATCGGGCTGGAACTGATAGCCGAGGCTGGCCAGCTGACGTCGTCCCCAGAAGCGATCTTTTAAGCGGGTGGACTGCCAGCGATCGGCAGCATAATCGGCGCGGGACAGGCCGCCGGGCATATCGGCTTCACCATCGTAGTACTGCAGCAAGCTGTTGAACGTGTGCACCGCGTTTGGCGCATATTTGCCTTTCAGCATCACGTCATCGATGCGCGTGGCGCTATGTTCACGCCAGTCGCTGCCGCGGGTACCTGAATAGAGCAGGGCAGCCCCCAGTCCGTTATCGGCGGTCCCTCCCAGCATCAGGTTATGCGTCTCTTTGGGATTGTTCTGCGAAGAGGTCGGGCTGAGCTGGCCTTCTACGCCGCCCGCGATAGCAAAGTCCTGCGGGATGGCCCGGGTGACAAAGTTCACTACGCCGCCCACGTTTTGTGGCCCGTAGCGCACGGCGCCTGCGCCGCGAACCACATCCACCGCATCCATATTGCCCAGCGATACCGGCGCCAGCGATAGCTGAGGTTGACCGTAGGGGGCGAAAGGCACCGGAATACCGTCCATCAGTACCGTAGAACGGCTGGCGAGGCGTGGGTTCAGCCCCCGGATGCCAAAGTTCATCGCCAGATCGTGGCTGCCGGTACCGGTATTTTCCGGCGCATTGACGCCGGGAATGCGATTCAGGACTTCGCGCATAGTGGTGGCGCCGGTTTTGGCGAAATCGTCGCGGCGGATAACATCGCGGGCGCCGGCGTGTTCAAAAACATCGTTTTCCCGGGCGTCGCCAAGCCAGTCGCCGATCACCGTCAGCGTGGATTCCGTATTAACCGGCGCCGGTTCCAGCGTCCAGGCCTGATTACCCAGAGATTTCAGCTGCAGTCCGCTCCCGCTGAGCAGCGTTTGCAGACCCTCTTCCAGCTCATAGCGGCCGTGCAGGCCATCGCTGTGTTTTCCGCGCGTCAGGCCAGCATCCGCCGAGAGCGTAATGCCGCTGCGGGCGGCGTACTGGTTCAGTGCGCTGTCTAAATCCCCGGCGGCAATATCAAACTGCGTTGCCGCCAATGCGGGGACAGCGACCAGCCCCGCGAGCGGCAGCAGGCTTAAACGGATTGCCATCACCAGAGGCATCGGTTTGCGTAATACGCGTAAAGGCGTCATGTGTTCTCCACAATCGTTTTTGGTTGTCATCACCTGTTAAGTCGAACGAGCGGGTGAAAAGGGACAATGGAGAAGGCAAATTTTTTGTTTTTTTTTCTCAGGCTGCGATGACAGTGACCCAGTAGCGGGTGGCAAATTGCAGTTTTACCGGCAGGGTCTGCGCGATGATGTGCAAAATCGCATCGGTGTCGCCCAGCGGAAAGGTGCCGCTCAGACGCAAACCGGCGACGGCGGGATCGCAGCGTAAGATCCCGGGGCGATAGCGGGAGAGTGTGGCGAGCACTTCATGCAGCGGACGATCGCGGAAGCTGAGGACGCCCTGCGTCCAGCTGGCGTCGCTGCTGTTGAGCGCCTGAAGGCGGATGAAGGCATCGCGGGTAAACCACAGGCTCTCGCCCGCGTGGACAATCTTGCGCTGTCCGTCTGGCAGCAGCGCCTCGACGGCGTGCTGTTGCACCGTCAGGCGCGTGTCACGGGCAAACTGGCGGACGGTAAATTCGGTGCCCAGCGCGGTGAGTAAACCGTCGCGGGTCTGGACGCGAAACGGTCGTTGCCGGCGGTCGCGGGCGGTGGTGATGGCAATTTCGCCGTAGCGCAGGCGAATCAGGCGCTGGTGGCCATCAAAGCGCACATCGGCGGCGCTGTCGGTATTGAGCGTCAGCAGAGTGCCGTCGCTGAGCGTTTGCCGCAGGGGCATGCCTTTTGCCGTGCGGTAATCGGCGCGCAATCCTTCCGCCAGTTCGCTGCTCCACATCTGCCAGCCGCCGCCGGCGGCAACCAGCAGCATCAGCCCTTTCAGCACCTGGCGACGCGTCAGGCGACTGTCGTTGAGCGTCCGGCTGGCAAGGGGACCGGGAAGTTGTCCCATCTGCTGGCGCAGGTTTTCGACCTGCTGCCACGCCCACTGGTGATCGCGGCTTTGTTCATACCACTGTTGCCAGCGGACCTCCTGTCGGGGGTTGACGCGACTATCGCTTAATACCGCGTACCAGCGCGATGCGGAACGCAGAGCCAGACGACGGGATTCGGTTAATGCGGAACTCACAGGCCATTCTCCAGGCGAAAAAGCAGGCAGTGCTCAGTCGCTCTGGCGACGTATTTTTTTACTGAGCTGACCGATACCATCAGGTGTTCGGCAATCTCGGCATACGTCAGCCCCTCCAGCTGCGAAAGCAAAAAGGCCGCGCGGGCTTTCCGGCTCAGGCCATCAAGCATGGCATCGACCTGCTGCAGCGTCTCCAGCTGGATGTGCTGTCGCTCCGGCGAAGGGACCAGGGCCTGCGGAAGCTGGGCAAGCATCTCCAGCCACGCGCGTTCCAGCGCATTACGGCGAAACAGATCGATCATCACCCGTCTGGCGATGGTGCACAGGAAGGATCTAGGATCGCGGATCGCCGTCAGCGATTCGCTGCCCATCACGCGCAGAAAGGTATCCTGAGTGACATCATCGGCGTCAAAGGCGGATTGCAGCTTGCCGGTTAACCAGGTTGTCAGCCAGCCGTGATGGGCTTGATACAGAGACGCGAGCGTGAACGGCGTGGCGGCGGAAAGCTGAGACATAAGCGGGTTCAAAACAGGTTATCAATAGCGACATGTTAATATGAGAATGGTTATCATTACAATTAAAAGGCGGCGCAAAAATAGGTCGTGCGAACAATAATTTCAATAAGTGACTGTTGCGATTAGAAAATGTTGTTGATTTCACGGCATCAGGTCTCCGGCCCGTGTTACGGGCGGCTTATCATTGAAGGTCGGGGATAAAAAAGGATAATTTTTCGTTGTAAACGAATAGTGGATGATTTATTTAGCGAAAGCGCCAGACATTGTGCGGATTTATAAAATAAGGTGATTCTTATTTGATATATAGAAAAGGAATGAAAAGATATGTTGCATACTGTTTTATAGATTCTGACTCTGATATATGGAGATGCGTTATATTGATTGCCGCGATTCTTTAGCAACGTTTATACTTTTTACCACCGCGTCGCCTCGGGCAGGATGACAGGGTGGGTAAGTTGTTGCCGGCCACTGACGGCAGGGGCTGCGAAGCAATATGACGCTGAAGAGTACAAATTGATTTAATAATGTGCAATCAGCGGATCGAAATAATTAGCGAGAAAAGGGTTGTCACAGTAAATATTTGTAATGGGATCTTCTTTTTTATTTTACATTCTGTTACAACTATGAGGGTATTATGCTTTTTTCACCGCGGAGGTGTTTTTTACTTGCCGGAGTGAATTTAGCCGGATTACTATTGTCATAGTTGCTATACGTACCGCCTAACGACTGATGAATGGACTTCGTTTTTTCCTTAAGCGCTACTCATTTATAGACGTTTACAGGAAAAATCATGCCTTGCGCTTTTAATAAAAGTCTTCTGCACCCTCGCAACTGGGGGACCTGGTTTGGCCTTGCCATTCTCTGGTTAATCGTGCAATTGCCTTATCCTCTGTTACACATCATCGGCACCAGCGCAGGCAAGGCGTCACGCCGCTTCCTTAAGCGCCGCGAACATATTGCCCGACGTAATCTTGAACTCTGTTTTCCGGACATGTCACCGCAAGCGCGGGAAAAGATGATTGAGCAGAATTTTATGTCGCTGGGCATGGGACTTATCGAAACCGGTATGGCCTGGTTCTGGAGCGACGAGCGGGTTAAAAAATGGTTCGACGTTGAAGGCTTTGAGAATCTGAGCAAAGCGTTAAGCGCCGGGCAGGGTGTTATGGTTGTTGGCGTGCACTTTATGTCGCTGGAACTCGGTGGCCGTACCATGGGTCTGTGTCGGCCGATGATGGCGACCTATCGCCCGCACAACAGCCCGCTGATGGAGTGGGTGCAAACCCGCGGACGCCTGCGTTCGAATAAAGCGATGATCGATCGCCGCAATTTATCTGGTCTGGTGCACGCGCTGAAAGCCGGCGAGGCGGTATGGTTCGCCCCGGATCAGGACTATGGCCCGAAAGGCAGCGTGTTTGCGCCGTTCTTCTCCGTCCCTCAGGCGGCGACGACAAACGGCACCTACGTCCTGTCGCGTCTCTCCGGTGCGAAGATGCTGAGCATCAGTATGGTGCGTAAGATGGACCGTAAAGGTTACACCCTGTACATCAGCGATGTGCTGAATGACTATCCTGGCGAAGATAAACAGGATGCGGCCAGCTATATCAACCGGGTGATTGAAAAAGAGATTCTGCGCGCGCCGGAGCAATATCTGTGGGTACATCGGCGCTTCAAAACCCGCCCGCTGGGCGAAGGCTCACTCTACTAAGCCAACAAGCACCGTAAGCGCTTTCAAAATCGCGGCAGTTGCGTTAACGTGAGCGCGATCATGTTTTTTGTTGAAAGCGAAGGAGTGCAGCGTGTTCGCTGAGTTTGGTGTGTTGAATTATCTGACCTATCTGGTCGGGGCTATTTTTATCATCCTGGTGCCCGGCCCTAATACCTTTTTTGTTCTGAAAACCGGTATCGCACACGGCGTTAAAAAGGGCTATCTGGCGGCGGCTGGCGTGTTCATCGGCGACGCGGTGCTGATGCTGCTGGCGTTTGCCGGCGTTGCGACCCTGATTAAGACCACGCCGGTGCTGTTTAATATCGTTCGTTATCTGGGGGCGATTTACCTGCTGTGGCTGGGTGGCAAGATGCTCTATTCCGTTCTGACTCAGCGGGAAGGGCACGCGGACGCCGGGGCTGAACCGGGAAGCGCGATTCTGAAACGCTCGCTGACGCTTAGCCTGACCAATCCCAAAGCCATTCTTTTCTATGTCTCTTTTTTCGTGCAGTTCATCGACGTTAACGCGACAACACCCGGACTGGCGTTCTTTATCCTCGCGCTGACGCTGGAAGTGATTAGCTTTATGTATATGAGCTTCCTGATCCTGTCCGGCTCGTTCGTGACGCGCTACGTGAAGACCAGAAAGAAACTGGCAAAAATCGGCAACAGTCTGATTGGTCTGGTGTTTGTCGGCTTTGCTGCGCGCCTGGCAACCCTGCAATCGTAAACCGCTGGCCGGTAGTGATTCCGGCCTGATAGCTTTATCCTCTGGCTTGTAACAAAAACCCTTCAATTTTTATTGCATTGATGTTACATATACAGCCGATTATCGGTCAGAGAAAAGGGAACCCGGATGATTCTGCAAAAGCTCATCAGCAACAAAAACAGCAAGAAATTCTTCTTGTCGATAGGGATTGTGTTTGCCATCGCGCTTACCGTGGTGGGCCGCGCAACGTTTGGCGGGGTCGTTAGCGAATACAATATGCCGTACTCCGAATGGAGCACATCGATGTTTTTCCTGCAGGGGGCGATGGTGACCGTGTACAGCATCGTGTTCACGCTGCTGTTTTCCATTCCGCTGGGCTTCTTCTTTTTAGGTTCTGACCGTCAGGACTAAGGCTATGGGGCGAACGCGCGTTCGCCCTGCTTAACCCTTTCGTCACCAGCCGCGGCCGTCATAATGATGATGGTGGTGCCTGTGGTGATAGCCGTCGTCAACAATACATCCCGATAACAGCGTGCATAGCGCAAGAATCAACGATAACACGATCGGTTTTTTCATTTCTCACTTCTCCGTTGTCCACCGTCCGCGGGCAAAGAGCGTGCGGAGTCGGCTGATGAAGTGAGTGTATAGCGTTAACTTATTGAGTGGATAGGATAACTCCGCAATAACGCTCTGACGAACGATCCCCGACCGCCGATGCTACCACCAGCCAAACTGAACGCCGGCCAGGGCAACGATCGCGATGATAATCATCAGAATGGTGCTTTTTTTCATTACGCGCCGCCCGGAGCCGCGTAGCCGCCGACGAAAAACCAACCGAGAAAAACAACGGCGACGATAAAAATGGCCACCGGGAAAAGAATACCCAATCTCATGATGTTACCCCTGAAGCTAAAAATATGACCTGTCCTGCCACAAAACCATTAAGCCGCCGCATCGCAACAGCTTACCGGAAAACCTCGCTATCATACTGGATATCGCCGTCAGGTTTTAATCAATATTCAGAAAGGAATCCCGCCGCCGGGACTTTTTATCCTGATACATAGCGTCATCCGCAGCGCGCAGCGCACTTTCGACATCCAGAACCTGGGGATTTACCTCTGTGATACCAAAACTGGCGCCAGGATAGTTAATTCGGTGTTCGCCAAGAAAGTAAACCCCACATAAGGCCTGCCGCAGGGTCGCAACAAAGGACTGTTGCTGCAGCGTGTCCAGTTCGGTGCCGACGACTAAAAACTCATCACCGCCGAGACGTCCCACCAGGTCTCCCTGGCGAATATGCGCCTTCAGCCGTTCGCCAATCTGGATCAAAAAGCTGTCCCCGCACTGATGACCAAAGCGATCGTTTATCGCTTTAAAATCGTCAAGGTCGATAAAGATCATCAGCAGATTGCGCTGCTGTTCGCGCTCGCGGGGAAACATTGACGACAGATGCTTAAACAGCGCCCGGCGATTGGCTAAACCGGTCAGCTCGTCGGTATAGGAGTGCATTTCCAGCGCGACGTTGGCGGCGCGAAGCTGATCAACCAGCGTCTCTTTCTCAACATAGTGAGAAATTAAGTTGGCAAACAGCGCCATCACCTGCTCGCCTTCGAGGTTATAGGGCTGCTTATTGCGGCTGGTTGCACATAATGTGCCGTACAGCGAGCCATCGGCGAGGCGCACGGGAATGCTGAAGAAGGTGATAATCCCCAGCCCCTGAGCGGCGATGCACGACGGCCAGCGGGTGTTGACATCGTTACTGAACTGGCAGTTATCATCGATTGCACGTTTACACAGCGACTCATTCCACGGCACCGAAAACCCTTCCGGGATCTGCATTTCGCTGCTGTTATGCGCGTACAGCACCAGCTGGCGCTGCGCTTTTAAATCAATACGAGTCAGATAAGTTGACTCCATTCTGGTCACAAGCTCCAGCATCTCAAGCAGCTGCCTGACTAACATTTCGAGAGAATGTTCAGTGGCGAGCGTTTGCGAGACGCGAGCAAGAATAAAATCTGACATGAATGTACGGCTCCCGATCGCGGGTGGGGCCGTCAGTCATTTATGCTGGAAAACGGCTACCAACGAAGAGTAAACATAGATACAACAAATTTAACACATTAATGAAGGGAATACCTGCGATCGCAGCGGGGAAAAAAAGCCCCGTCGGGGGCGACGGGGAAAACTCATTGATTATGGAATGATCTGTTCTCTGGTCAGTTCGAGAACAAGCGCTACTCTACGCGGCAAAAGTGTAGTTAAAATGGAGAAACCATGAAGAATCAGGGCAAATACGTGCTCTGTGCAAAGAAGGAGCAGAAATGAAGTGGATGATAATGCTGCTGCCGCTGGCCCTGGCCGGCTGCGCGAAGCAGCCGCAGCCGCAGGATGCGCCGCCGCCGCCGAAGTCTATCGGCATGGCGAACCCGGCCTCGGTTTACTGCGGTCAGAAGGGCGGTAAGTTGATACCGGTTCAGACGCCGCAGGGCGTGCGCAGCGACTGTAAACTGCCCGGCGGGGAAACCCTCGATGAATGGGAGCTGTGGCGCCGGGATCACCCCGCTAAGGCGTAGCCTCGCCGGCAGACAGGTTTTCCAGCCACTCAGCCAGCACCAGCGCATGGTTTTGCCGGGTATCTTTGGCGGCATACAGCAAGGTTAATGGCTGTTGGCGAGCCAGCCCGGCGAGACGCAATCCTTCGTCGCGCCGGGCGTCGAGTTCTTCGCGATACTGTTGACTGAAGCTGACAAAATCGATAGCCTCGCCGTGGAACGCTTTACGTAGCGCCGAAGAGGGCGAGAGCGATTTGCACCATTCATCGTAGCGCAAAGCCTCTTTTTTCATACCGCGCGGCCAGAGTCGGTCAACCAGAACGCGGTAACCGTCGCCGGGCTCTGCCGGATCATAAACGCGTTTACTGTGAATCATCGCTATTTTCTCTCTGTTGCATCCAGGCGAGGAGTTGGGGTAGCTGTCGGTCGGAAAAAACGGCGATGCCGTGTTCACGCAGCAGCGCCGCCGCCACGCCTGAACCCGGCTTTCGCTGCCCGCTGAACGTCCCGTCGTAGATAAACTGGCTGCCGCAGGTCGGGCTGCCGTCGGTTAACAACGCGGCCTTACAGCCGGCTTCCTGTGCGGTGCGCAGGGCCAGCCATGCGGCCAGCTGATAGTGCGGAGTGACGTCCTGACCGTCGCTCTCAACGATACGCGCGCGGTCCTGCATGACATCCGTGCCCTGGGCGTGAAGGATTTCGGCCGGGAGTCGGGGGACCGGCAGCCCGGCGGCGAGCTCCGGGCAATGAATCACCAGCCGACCGTCGCGCTGCCAACGTGCCAGCGCGTCGGCAAGCTGCGCTTTTTGGCTGCCATTATAGCGAACCTGAAACCCCATCAGGCAGGCGCTGACTAAAATTTTGCTTTTCATAGGCGGTCCATCATTGTTTCTCTGCGCTATACAATAGCGCCTGCGCGCGGAAATTACCCGCCTACAAAGCAATCCAAAAGCGCGAAGGACCTTCTGGCGCGGTGAAAACAGGGGTTGTGTTCCGCGACGGAGATCGCTAATCTGAGGCTCCTTGTGTTGCCCGAAAATCGCTCTGACATAAGGATCCTGCTATGAACACCCCCCTGCGTATTGCCCTGGTTGGCGACTACAATCCTGACGTGATTGCCCATAAAGCTATCCCCCTGGCTATCGACGATGCCGCCGCCGTGCTGGAACTGCCCGTGCGCTATGACTGGCTGGCAACTCGTGATATTCACCATGCCGACGCGCTGGTGGATTACGATGCTATCTGGGTGGTGCCCGCCAGCCCGTATGAAAATGCCGAAGGCGCATTTACCGCCATTCGCTACGCGCGCGAAAACAGCGTGCCTTTCCTCGGAACCTGCGGTGGTTTTCAGCACGCGATAATCGAATATGCGCGTAACGTGATGGGCTGGCAGGATGCGGCACATGCTGAAACCGATACCGAAGGACGGATGGTGATAGCGCCGCTAAGCTGTTCGCTGGTTGAAAAGTCGGACACCATTGAGCTGCGCGCTCATACCCTGATAGCCCGTGCGTATGGCCGCGATCATATTGAAGAGGGCTACCACTGCAACTATGGTATCGCCGACAGCTTTGCCCGTGAACTTGAGCAGGGAGAGCTGCGGGTAACCGGATGGGATGAAGAGGGGGAGATTCGCGCGGTGGAGCTGGTCACGCATCCGTTTTTTGTGGCGACCTTGTTCCAGCATGAACGTCATGCCCTGGAAGGGCGTCCCGCACCGCTGGTGCAGGCGTTTTTACATGCCGCAAACCAATAAACTCACCGCCGGTTAATCTTCCAGGATTCAGTTCGCATTGCCGGTGCCGCCCCGGACGCGCGGGTGAGCAGGAAAATATTGCCGCCATCGTAATGGCGGCTTATCAAAGCGCTATCCGTTTATCTCCCGGTCGCGACCGGCCAGCGCGCCGAACAGGGCCATAACGACTGAAATCAGCGCCACGGCGAGAAGCGGGATCTGCCAGTCGCCGTTGGCATCATGAATTTTCCCCATGAGCGGTGGTCCGCAGGCGGCCAGCAGATATCCGATGGTCTGCGCCATCCCCGACAAAGCCGCTGCCTGATGCGCAGAGTTTGCGCGCAGGCCGATAAACGTCAACCCCAGAATCATGGTTGCCCCCGAACCGAAACCAAAGATTAGCGTCCAGACTACCGCCTGTCCCGGCCAGAACCACAGTCCGCAGGCGCTGATGGCGCACATCAGCGCCACAATGATCGCGATGGCGCGCTGGTCTTTAAGGCGATGAAGAATCAGCGGAATTGCCAGCCCGGGGGCGGCGGTGGCCAGCTGGAGCAAACCATGCAGAGAGCCCGCCTGCGCTTCGCTGTAGCCAAGGCTCTGCAGAATGGCCGGCAGCCAGCCAATAATAACGTAATAGACCAGCGAGTTGATGCCGAGGAACAGGGTGACCTGCCAGGCGAGCGCGGAGCGCCAGATTCCGCGATTGTGCATGGCGCCGGAACCGGTGAGCGGCGCGGTCGCGGTCTTGCGCGTTTGCGGCAACCATACCAGCAGTGCCAGCAGCGGAAAGACCATTAACATCAAGAGTGCGCCGTGCCAGCCGAAACCCGCCAGCGCCAGCGGCACCACCATGGCTGAACCCAGCGCGGCCGCTCCGCCCATAGTGATCGAGTAGGCCCCGGTCATCCTGGCAACATGCTGTGAGAAGTCGCGTTTGATCAGACCCGGCAGCAGAACGTTACCGAGCGCAATTCCGCAGCCGATGATCGCCGTACCGCCGAACAGCAAGGCGGTGGAAGGAAGCGAACGCAGTCCGATACCCAGACAAATAAGGACTAGCGCCACCAGCAGGCTGCGCTCAATGCCCAGCCGGCGACCGACGCCTGCCGCCAGCGGTGATACCAGGCCAAAGGCCAGCAGCGGCAATGTGGTGAGCATCCCGGTTTGTGCGGTGGAGAGACCATAGTCAGCGCGAATGGCGTCGAGCAGCGGGGCTGCGCCGGTAAAAGTCACGCGTAGCGTGGAGGCAATGAATAAAATCCCGGCAATCAGCAGCAGATGACGGCGGCCGGTAGAAGGCAAAACAGAACTCATGGCAATCTCTGACGAGTAAACAGGGCGGCTACAATAGCGCGTTTGCCGATGGTTTAAATCAAGCTAAAATGACAGATTATCGCTAATATCGGACAAAATCATGATAGGACTCGGCCTGGATGGCTACGATCCGGACAGCGGCCATGAATCGGCCCTCGCGTTTCGTATTCAGGTGGTGGAAGACGAGCAGTTCATCCCGCGCCATCAGCACCGCAAAGGCCAGCTGATCCTCGCCTTGCATGGGGCGCTCACCTGCGAGGTGGAGAACGCGATGTGGATGGTGCCGCCGCAGTATGCGGTGTGGGTACCGGGTCAGATGCCCCACAGCAACCGCGCCACGCCGGGGGCGCAAATCAGTTTTCTGTTTATTGAACCGGATGCTGCGCCAATGCCGGCGCACTGTTGTACCTTAAAAATTTCGCCTCTGGTGCGCGAGCTTATCCTGACCCTTGCCGGACGTCACGGGGAGGCGTTTGCCCATCCGACAACGCAACGGCTGGTGCAGGTGCTGTTCGATGAGCTCCCGCGACAGCCGCAGGAACATCTGCAGCTGCCGGTTTCGCCACATCCGAAGATTCGCCAGATGGCGGATTTCATGGCGGTTGATCCGGCCCGCTGGCAGACGCTGGCGCAGTGGGCGGCAGAATTCGCGATGAGCGAACGGAATCTGGCGCGGCTGGTGGTGCGCGAGACCGGACTGAGCTTTCGCCGCTGGCGACACCAGCTGCAGCTGATCCTGGCCCTGCAGATGTTGATTCGCGGGCAAACGGTCCAGCAGACCGCGCAAACGCTGGGATATGACTCGACGACCGCGTTTATTACGATGTTTAAAAAGGGGCTGGGCCAGACGCCAGGCCGCTACCTGGCGAGTCTGGTTACGACTTCCCGATAAACAGCGAAATAATGCCGGCGGCGATCAGCGGGCCAACCGGTACGCCGCGGAACAGCGCTACGCCAAGGACCGTGCCGACCAGCAGTCCGGCGACCAGCTGCGGCTGCGAGCCCATCAGCGCCACGCCGCGTCCGCCCAGCCACGAGACGAATACGCCCACGGCAATCGCCAGCAGCGACTTCCAGTTGACGAACGAGTGCAGCAGCGTCGACGGCGGCAGCGTGCCGCTGGCAATGGGAGCCATTACGCCAATGGTCAGAATGATAATACCGATCGTCAGCCCCTGTTTTTCAATCCACGGGAAAAAGACGTTGAGCGGTGTGACGCGAACGATGATTAAAACGAGGATAGAAATAGCCACGGTGGTGTTATGGCTGATAAAACCCAGCGCGGCCAGCCCGAGCAGAATAAACAGGGTTGTATCGAACATGACGGGAGATCCTTGCCAAAATAATAAGCCTGTCTACTCTACGCGTAATAGCGTGAATAGACAGGCTTTTTTTGACCAGTGACCGCGTTTCCAGGCATCTGCACAATTTGGCGTGGCGGTGAGCCATCACCTCTCAGCTTTCGCGGCGAAAGGCGACCAGCTCCGGGCGGGCAATGCGCAGATAATCCTCGGTGTTCAGGATAATGGATTTATCCAGCTGGCCGGCGTTAAAGGCAATCTCAGGGTAGCGATCGAACAGCAGCGGATCGGCAATCAGCCGCAAATCCGGGTGAAAGCTGAACGGTGGGATGGCGCCAAAAACGCAGGCGGTGAGCGTATCGACTTCCGCCGGACTGGCCAGCGATGCCTTGCTGCCGCCGATATGCTGCGCCAGGCGTGACAGGTCCGCCTGTTGGTCGGCGGCGAGGATCGCCAGGACATGCTGGTTCACGCCGTTCCCTTTGACTTTACAGACCAGCGCTTTTGCCCCCTGGCCCAAAGCGGTACCGCGAATTTCCGACACGGCCTCACATTTCCCCACGGCCTCATGTTCCACGACGCGATAGTGGGCCTGGTGCTGTTCAAGCAGCGCGAGCAGCTGACGGTGGGTGTTGCGTTTTTCCGGCATGTTCATCTCACTCTTTCCATCATGACAAAGTCGTCAGCATAATCGTCTTCACACCAGATGAGAACCAACGGAACCTGAGGGGGCATTTTGCTGCTGATTTCTTGCGCGGTGAATGTTCGACCGAGGAGAGAGACAGACGACATGATGCGTAACGATGAATATCTCCGCGAGCGGTGAGGGTCAATTCGTATTTCTCATCGGATTATTCGCATTTAATTCATAATTTAGGCAATTTCTCTTCAATTTATCGCTGGCCAAAGCACCGATCCCAACAAAATGGAAAGAATTTATTAAGCAATAGAACTTTTCTCATTTTATTGAGTCCTTAACAAAATCGATAGTAGTGCGGTTAATTGTGGTGACGAGGATATGATGATGGACAACACAGCGGTGCGGGTATCCCCAAAGAAGTTTAAAAAAATAAGGGAACTTAACAGACGCCGTAATTATTTTACAAAAAGAGTGCGTAACGCCTTACGTGTTTATATTGCAAAAACGCTGTGGGATAGCCCTGCGCGGTCTGAGCTGGATTTATCATCGGCAAAAACGGTGCTGCTGATGCGCAATGAAGGCGCTATCGGGGATGTGGTTGTCGATTCCGCATTGGTTAAGTGCCTTCATCAGTCTGGGTTTATCGTGGATTTCCTGCTGACAAAATCGAATAGCCAGGTGATGCGGTATCATCCGGGCATTCGTCGGATCTATGAGGCTGAGAATGTAGCCTCCGGTGATTTCCTGCGTAAATTTACCCATAATGTTCCTGAGTCCGTTATTAATGAGCTTGCGAATAATAAGTATGACATTGTTATCGATCCCTCTTTATTCGATATGCCCATACACCGGATGCTGTTATTGCGACAAATAAAAGCAAAATCGGTTCTGGGGTTTAATAAATGGGCATCGATTAATCATTATTCAAAATCCTTTGATTTTGATTGTGAAAACTGGCATGTCAGCCAAACCTATACGTTTATCGCCGAGCATCTGAATCTGGATAAAAAACATCTGGAGCGCTATGACCTCCATATTCCAGAGGATATTTATCAGCAAACCCGGCAGTATCTGGCGGGGCTTGTCGGGCGAAAAGTCATCATTAATATTTTTGCCGGGCATCCGGACCGCAGTCTGTCGCAGGCGCAGTTGTCATCCCTGATCGGCAAACTGCAGGAGGCTTATCCCGATGTACAGATTATTTTGCTCGATCACCGCAATGAGATCCGACTCCCGCTGCCAGAAAAGGTGAGCATTAACCCCTTCAAAACGCTGCATCACGCCATGGCGCTGATTGCCGAGGCCGATCTGGTTATCTCACCGGATACCTCGGTGGTGCATATGGCGGCGGCGTGGAGAAAACCGCTGGTGGCTATCTATAAAGATGTGCGCATGAACAACCGATTGTGGGCGCCGGGATATGACAACGCGCGGCAGATCATTGTCAAATGCGGCAAGGTCCATCAAATGGAGAATCTGGCCAGTCTGATTATGCGTGAGATTGAAGGCGGCGTGCTGGCAAAAGAGCCCGCGCGGGATTGTCTGAACGATCGATAATCGTCGCTGCCGGTAAAGAGTCAGTCCGGCAGCAGGGCGTCATCCCGTGGCCAGCGATACAAGATCGCTGGCTTTTTTATGCGTCTTTATGCGTCAGATTTCCGCTCAGCCAGCGCGCTAGCAGGAGCGACAAGGGGGATTTGCGCCGCAGGGATTACCCGTCATACGCCATATCCTGTTGCGCTTTCATCAGACCTTCTGTTCCCTTGCGGAGCAGATTGGGGGTACTATCTAACCCATTATCTCTTTGTAACAGGTAACATCTCCAATGGCTCTGATCCCTAAAAACTATGCCCGGCTGGAAAGCGGCTATCGTGAAAAAGCATTAAAAATCTATCCGTGGATATGTGGGCGCTGCTCGCGGGAGTTTGTCTATTCCAACCTGCGTGAATTAACGGTTCACCATATCGATCACGATCATACCAATAATCCGGAAGATGGCAGTAACTGGGAGTTATTGTGTCTGTACTGCCACGATCATGAGCACTCCAAATACACCGAGGCTGACCAGTACGGGACGCGAGTGGTGGCGGGGGAGGATGCGCAAAAAGATGTGGCCGCCGCAACCTATAACCCCTTTGCGGATTTAAAATCGATGCTCAATAAGAAGTCATAAAATCAGCTATCTTCCCTGCGGGTTCAGGGCTGCCTGAGCAGCCCTGCCACGCGCCTCTTTGCGTGGATTCCGATCCGGCTATCTCCGCGACCGTGCTGCCCGGCGTATTCACTCAGACAGAATCCTGCGCCGGTTTGCCGACTGCGGGCAGCTTATGCCAGTCGCCCGCAGCGGACAGTCCATTATTACCAGAAGACGTTAGCCTGAATACCCACAGCCCAGGTGTCGTTGTCGAGACCATTGTTGAAGGACGATTCGCTGGCATCCGTCCAGTTATCCCGGTCGCTATCGTAATGGCTGACGAATACACGCAATTCTGGCTTATCGCGACCGTAGGACAGCGCCTGCGCAAGGGTGTATTTTGCCCCGCTGCGATCGTAGTCAGTCCCGTTAACCGTTTTCTTGTCGTCGAAATAACCCATTTCAAGGTAAGTCCGGGTGTAATCAGACCAGTGATAGGTCACTTTCGCGCTGACGGACGCCGTTGACGCATCGCCTTTATCACCATTCCACAGCTCAACATCGTTGGCGGCAGCATAGTTCAGCGCATGGCTGACATCCCAGTCCGCGGCAACCGGGATAGTGCCGTAGTTACGCAGTGCCCAACCTTCACCCTCTTTAACCGTGCCATTGAGCGTGTCCGCAGCACCAAAGGTCACGCCTTGCAGGGCGGAGCCTTTGCCATAATACTGAATAACCGTATTGTTAACGCCTTTGTCGAAGATCTGCTGCTTCAACACCACCATCGCCGTTTGGCCATCGACATAATCGTGGTTGGCTCGCTCTACTTGCTCATCGTTGGCATCTGCGTGCAGGTATTTATAACCCACCGCCAGCGTTGCGCCATCCCACAGAGGCTGGCTGTCATACATCAGTTCAAGTTGATTGGAATCGATCAGCTGCTGGGCGTCCACTTCGCCTTCGGCGAAGGCTGAAAGATCTTCATCAATATCGCGATGTAAGAAGGCGACAGACAGTTTTCCCTGACCGAGACTCATTTTTTCAATACCGCCGCCGACGTTGGTATGGTTCCAGAAATCGTAGTCGTTAGCGTCAATGCTGTATTTATTATACTGGCGGATACCCGCCCAGGTTGTTTCATCCAGGCCCATAAAATTACGGAACTGGATATTCATGTTTTCCCAGCCAAACTTATTTTCGTGGCTGCTGTTGGTGTCGCCGTCGTACATATTGATCATCGTCTGGATATATACAGACTGGCTTCCTGAACGATATAATTCTTTACCAAAACCAACTTCCGCGTAGGTGTCAAATTCATTACCCAGACGACCGAGTTTATTTTTCTCGAAGCTGCCGCCGGTTGCGTCTTTCATCGAACCACCGCCGTCACTGGCCCCCATGCCTGAACGGAAATACCCATAAAAATCAATGCCAGCCAAGGTGTCGGTGGCGGTGACGGTTTTGGATGGGGCATCTGTTTTATCATCTGCGAATACGGCTGTGGACACCATTGAAAGTGACGACGCAATGGCAAGGGGTAATAAAGATTTTTTCATTAATTAATTCCTGGTGTTTTTAAAATATAAGTTCCGTAACAAATTGCACGGGATTTAATTATTAAACCTCAGCCGCGGCTGGTGGCGGTTAAAATGTAAAATATTTTAATTGCTATAAAAGAATATTAATTTTTCAGGCAGCATTGCACGTTCAGGCATAGTGTATGGTGTAACCTCTGGCTCTAAAACAGCACATTTATTTAAAAGTAAATATTGCCCTTGCGGAATATTAAATTGTGGACTAGCGCACAAAAATAAGCGTTTTAAACGGCAATGCTGACCCTAAGGAACCGGTCGGGAGAAGGAGGGGCGGGGGGAAGGGCAACCTCCGTCGCGTCATGTTGGAACGACAGCCGGCTTTCTTGCTGCGCCAGTTGAAACGGATTCGGAGAGACTAATTCAGCAGACCTGCGCCGACGTTGACCGACAGACCCAGTATTGCGAGATTGAACACGAAGGAGATAACCGATTGTAGCAGCGTGATTTGCCGGATCCCGGTTGTCCCGGTGGCCACATCGGCGGTTTGTGCGGCCACCGCAATCGTAAACGCGTAGTACAGGAAATCCCAGTATCCAGGCTCCTCCGGCTTTTCAGGAAATATCATCGGGGTGACCTCCTGCGTCCGATGCAGATAGTGCTGATGGGCATAGTGCATAGCGAAAGAGCTGGGCACGAGGGCCCAGGAGACAATGAGGGTTGTCACCGTCAACAGGAGATGGACCACGCGCGGCGTGCCGGAGAGCTCTTTCAACGCAGAGAGTTCGCTTAAAATGGCGACGATGCTGGCCGCACAGGCCACAATGACTATCGTTAGCACGAGCATCGCGCTTTGGTCCTGTAACCGGGCAATGCGCTGAATGCCCGATACATCAGTAATCAACATGCGGATCCAGATAAAAATCAGATAAGGCCATGCCAGCGTATTCCAGCCGATCAGCACTCTTTGCAAGGTCCCGAGCTGTGTCGGAAGCAAGAAAAAACAGACAACGCCCAGAACGATTGAAATCAGCAGGGGCAGACGAACGTAGAGGTGGGCGGTCAGACGCATAGTGGCAGTCGCTTCCAGTCAGGCACTGATTGAGGCTTATTCAGACGTCATTATTTGAATTGAAGCGCAAAAACTCAACGGCCAGCCTTCAAGGAAAACAGTCAGGATCTTAATGTAACTGACTGTTTTTATTGGCTAGTTTCTGGCCTCGGAACCCTGCTTGTGGAACAGTTCGCGGAACACCGGATAGATATCCTCCTGATCGCGAATGTGCTGCATCGCAAAGTTCTCAAAGGTTTCCTGCAGATGCTCATATTCGCGCCACAGCGTCTGGTGCGCGCGGCGGGTTATTTCTATATAGCTGTAGTAACGCACCACCGGCAGAATATTTTTAGCCAGCAGTTCATGGCACAACGGTGAATCATCCGCCCAGTTATCGCCGTCCGAGGCCTGCGCGGCATAGATATTCCACTGCGACGGATCGTACCGTGCCTTAACAACCTCATCCATGAGCTTGAGGGCGCTCGAGACGATAGTGCCGCCGGTTTCCTGAGAGTAGAAAAACTCGTGCTCGTCCACCTCTTTGGCCTGCGTATGGTGGCGAATATAGACGACCTCAACGTTCTTATAGGTCCGGCTGAGGAACAGATACAGCAGGATATAAAATCGTTTGGCCATATCCTTGGTGACCTGATCCATCGAACCCGAGACATCCATAAGACAGAACATAACCGCCTGACTGGACGGCTCCGGGCGTTTTTCGTAATTCTTATAGCGCAGGTCAAAGGTATCGATAAAAGGCACGCGTTCGATTTTTGCCCGCAGCTCGGCGATTTCCCGACGTAAACGCTCCTCTTCCAGCAACTGCGCCGGTTCACTTTTGGCTATGGTGTCCAGATCCTCCTCAAGCGCCCGTAGTTCGCGACGCTTGCCCGCCGTCATCGCCGTACGTCGCGCCAGCGAGTTTTGCAGGGATCGCACCACGCTGATATTGGCCGGCACGCCGTTGGCGGTAAAGCCAGCCCGGTGAGTTTTAAATTCGGTGAGCTGGCGCTGCTGGTTTTTCTTCAGGTTCGGCAGGGCGAGATCCTCAAACAGCAGATCCAGATACTCATCTTTCGATATTTGAAAGACAAAACCATCCTGGCCTTCGCCGTCGGCGCTGGCCTGCCCTTGACCGCTCCCGCCACCGCCGCCGCCGCCCTGAGGACGCTCGATGCGGTCATTCTGTACAAAGTGGTCGTTTCCCGGATGGACGCGGTTACGCAGCCCCCCGCGTCCCTGATGAAACATCGGTTCGTTGATATCATCCGTCGGGATAGAAACGGATTCTCCGCTGTCAATATCCGTCACTGAACGCTTATTGATCGCCTCGGAGATGGACTGTTTAATCTGCGCCTTATAACGGCGCAAAAAGCGCTGGCGATTCACCGCACTTTTATTCTTTCCGTTCAGGCGCCGGTCTATGAACCAGGTCATATGCCCTCCTGTGCTGCAATTGCCAACCTTACGCTGCGACGGAAATGCCGGATGGCGCTGAGCTTACCCGGCCTACAGGTCGCTGTTTTTGTAGGCCCGGCGGGCAACGCACCGCCGGGCAATTTCCGTTATCAGGATGATTTACGTACGCGCAGGTACCATTCGCACAGCAGACGGACCTGCTTACGGGTATAGCCTTTCTCCATCATACGATCGACAAAATCGTCGTGTTTTTTCTGCTCGTCGGTTGAGGTTTTGGCGTTAAACGAAATCACCGGCAGCAGCTCTTCGGTATTGGAGAACATTTTCTTCTCAATCACCGTGCGCAGTTTTTCGTAGCTGGTCCAGTTCGGGTTCCGTCCGTTGATATTAGCCCTGGCGCGCAGGACGAAGTTGACTATCTCATTACGGAAGTCTTTCGGGTTGCTGATCCCGGCCGGCTTCTCAATTTTCTCCAGCTCCGCATTCAACGACTCACGGTCAAACAGTTGGCCGGTGTCCGGATCGCGGTACTCCTGATCCTGAATCCAGAAGTCCGCATAGGTGACATAGCGGTCAAAGATGTTCTGCCCGTATTCGGAGTAGGACTCAAGATAGGCGGTCTGAATCTCTTTACCGATAAACTCGGCATATTTCGGGATCAGATAGCCTTTGAGGAACTCCAGATAACGTTCCGACTGCTCTTGCGGGAACTGCTCGCGCTCGATTTGCTGTTCCAGGACGTAGAACAGATGGACCGGGTTCGCGGCGACCTCGGCGTGGTCAAAGTTAAACACGCGCGACAATATTTTGAAGGCGAAGCGGGTGGACAGACCGTTCATCCCTTCGTCGACGCCGGCGTAATCGCGGTACTCCTGATAGGATTTCGCTTTCGGGTCGGTGTCTTTCAGGCTTTCACCGTCGTACACGCGCATTTTGGAGTAAATGCTCGAGTTTTCCGGCTCTTTCAGCCGCGACAGTATGGAGAAGCGCGACAGCGTCTCCAGGGTCCCCGGGGCGCACGGCGCGTGGGTCAGCTCACTGTTGTTAAGCAGTTTTTCGTAGATACGCATCTCTTCGGAGATACGCAGGCAATAAGGCACCTTGACGATATACACGCGGTCGAGGAAAGCCTCGTTGTTTTTGTTATTACGGAAGGTCACCCATTCGGATTCGTTGGAGTGGGCGAGAATAATGCCGTTAAACGGCAGGGCCGAAATTCCCTCGGTTCCGTTATAGTTGCCTTCCTGCGTGGCGGTCAGCAGCGGATGCAGCACCTTGATAGGCGCTTTAAACATCTCGACGAACTCCATAATCCCCTGGTTGGCGCGGCACAGGGCGCCGGAGTAGCCGTAGGCGTCCGGATCGTTCTGGGCATAATGCTCCAGTTTACGAATATCCACTTTACCGACCAGCGCGGAGATATCCTGGTTATTCTCATCACCCGGTTCTGTCTTGGCGATGGCAATTTGCTCAAGGATAGAGGGCCACACTTTGATCACGCGGAATTTGGTGATGTCGCCACCGAACTCGTGCAGGCGTTTTGCCGCCCACGGCGACATGATGGTGCCGAGATAACGGGTAGGCACGCCATACTCTTTATCGAGAATCTGCGCGTCTTCCTGCGGGTTAAACAGGCACAGCGGATGATCGTTGACCGGGCTACGTTCACCGTTGGCGCTCAGTATATAGATAGGTACACGCTGCATTAAGGATTTCAGACGTTCAGCCAGCGACGATTTACCCCCGCCGACCGGGCCCAGCAGATACAGAATCTGTTTCTTCTCTTCCAGACCTTGTGCGGCGTGTTTCAGGTAAGAGACGATCTGCTCGATGGCATCTTCCATGCCGTAAAACTCTTCAAATGCCGGATAGCGTGCGACAACCCGGTTTGAAAAGAGACGGGACAGCCGGGGTTCCAGGGCCGTGTCGACCATGACTGGCTCACCAATGGCCATCAGCAGCCGTTCTGCCGCGTTGGCATAAGCACTGCGATCTTGCCGGCAGATGGTAAGAAACTCCTGCAGTGTGAACTCTTCGTCCTTGGCAGCTTCATAGCGCTGGCGATAGTGATCGAATATATTCATGGCATGCCGTCCTTTCGTTTTTAGCACAAGTTGAGAGCCGTTCATATGAATAGTGGGAGCTCCCGGAAGAGGTAAACTGCGCGACGTTCATCGATTCTCCAGCAACCCTTATGCCAGGTTGACGAAGCGACACAGACAACGTGCGCCAAAATCACTTCTTCTAAATTAAAGCGTAGATGCATTTAGAAAACTTGCATGCCGGCAAAAATCAATTTCAATGACATATCAATAACTCATCCGGAAAAAAGGCGCTTTTTCGCACGTCTTGCCAGGCCGCGTCATGGGGCTGTCATCCGGCTGCAAGTTTATGGTCATCTGTTGATGAGAAATTGAATGGTTTATGTAATGACGGGTAAAGAATTTGAGGCATGAGGCCTACGACGGTAAACTGCCCCGGCGTATTAATTGACAAACGGGAATATGGATTGTGAATAAGATCAAACCTCTGGCACTCAGCGTGTGCCTTGCGGCCTCTGTTTCGGCTGCCCACGCGGAAGGGAAATTTACGTTAGGGGCCGGCGTGGGTATCGTCGAGAACCCTTATAAACAATACGATGCCGATGTTTTCCCCGTCCCGGCAATTAGCTATGAGAGCGACAGCTTTTGGTTTCACGGCCTCGGTGGCGGCTACTATTTGTGGAATGACAACACCGATAAGCTGTCCGTGACCGCCTACTGGTCGCCGATGTACTTCAAGCCGGGCGACAGCGATAGTGAGCAAATGCGCAAGTTGGATCGCCGTAAAACCACCATGATGGCCGGGCTCTCTTATGTCCACAACACGCAGTACGGCTTCTTGCGTACGACGCTTGCGGGCGACACGCTGGGTAACAGCAACGGTATCACCTGGGATACGGCCTGGCTTTATCGCTATACCAACGGCAACCTGACCTTGACGCCGGGGATTGGCCTCGAGTGGAACAGCGATAACCAGAACGAATACTACTACGGCGTTTCTCAGCATGAGTCCAATCGTAGCGGCATGCGTAGCTACGACCCGGATAGCAGCTGGAACCCGTACCTTGAGCTGTCGGCTAACTATCGTTTCCTCGGCGACTGGAGCGTGTATGGCGTGGCGCGTTACACCCACCTGTCTAATGAAATCACCGACAGTCCGATGGTCGACAAATCCTGGAGCGGTCTGATCTCCACGGGGATTACCTACACCTTCTGATCGCACACGATAGCGTTCGTCGAGCAGACGATCGTGCACCATAACGAAGAAATTCGTGCATCAAAACAGGGCGTCACGCCCTGTTTTGCATTACGGTGGTGCAACGGCATAACCGGAGGAGGCGATGATGGAAAAAACAGTATCTTTTGGCGATCGTGCGGCGGTTCCTGCTATCGGGCAGGGAACCTGGTATATGGGTGAAGACAGGGCCCGACGTACGCAGGAGGTGGCTGCACTACGAGCGGGCGTGGAACGCGGGCTGACGGTCATCGACACCGCCGAAATGTATGCACATGGCGGGGCGGAAGAGGTGGTGGGAGAGGCGATTCGCGGCCTGCGGGATCGTGTCGTACTGGTCTCTAAAGTCTATCCGTGGCATGCGGGTGGACAGCAGATGATGGATGCCTGCGAGGCCAGCCTGCGCCGTCTGGGGACCGATTACCTCGATATGTACCTGCTGCACTGGGCCGGCGAGTTTTCCTTTGCGCAAACCGTTGAGGGCATGGAGAGGCTGGTGGCGCAGGGCAAAATTCGCCGTTGGGGCGTATCGAATCTCGATACTGCCGCGATGCAGGCGCTGTGGCAGGTTGCCGGGGGCCAACGGTGCGCGACCAATCAGGTACTGTACCACCTGGCGTCGCGGGGCATTGAACATGACCTGCTGGCGTGGTGTCAGCAACGGTCGCTGCCGGTGATGGCCTACAGCCCGTTGGCTCAGGCCGGACGTCTGCGCGATGGACTTTTAAATCACAGCGTTGTGAAAAATATTGCTGAAGACCGAGGGGTGAGCGCGGCCCAAATTCTGCTGGCCTGGGTCATCAGTCATCCGGGCGTTATGGCTATCCCGAAAGCGGCAAGCGTAGAGCATGTTACGCAAAATGCCGCTGCGCTGTCGATAACGCTCACCGTGCAGGAGCTGGCGCGGCTGGATAGTGCTTTTCCCGCGCCGGGCAAAAAAGTCCCGCTCGATATGGTGTAAAGAACAGTTATTCGCCAAAACACTTTGGCGCTTAGTTGATGAACATCAAGGTCCAGTGGTGATTATCTCCTTAAAGATAAAAGAAAAAGGAGATTTACATGACTGAACTTAACAAGCCTCTGGATGTGAAGCTGGCTTTCCCGCTGTGGAAAGCGATTCTCACGATACTCTTCGGCGTTATTATCTGGTTTACTCCACCGCCTGATGGACTCGCCCTCCACGCATGGCAAATGTTTGCCATTTTTGCCGCCACTATCTTTGCCATCATTCTAAAGGTGCTCCCGATGGGGGCGGTGACGATGATTGCGCTGATCGTCTCTGCGTTTTTGGGCGTGACGCCTCTCTCGCCGGGTAAAAGCGACAAAGTTGCGGCGTTATCCGGGTTTGCTAACGGGACTATCTGGTTGATTGGTATCGCTATGTTCATCTCCCGGGCGGTGATCAAGACCGGGTTGGGCAAGCGGGTGGCGCTGTGGTTTATTTCTAAATGCGGTTCCAGCATGTTGGGCGTTGCCTATGGACTGGCGCTGTCAGATGTCGTCCTCGGACCGGGGATCCCTTCGGCATCCGCGAGGGGCGGCGGAATTATGTACCCGATTACGCAGTCCATTGCCACGGCTTACCAGTCAGAACCAGGGGCGACGGCGAGAAAAGCCGGCGCCTTTTTAATGATTTGCGTTTCACAGATCGATGCCATCGTCTGCACGATGTTTTTAACGGCGATGGCGGGTAACCCGCTGGTTGCCGAACTGGCGCGAAGCCAGGGAATAGAGATCACCTGGACGACCTGGTTTGTCGGGGCCATTGCTCCGGGGATTGCCTCACTGATCCTGCTGCCGCTGGTGATTTACGCGATCTATCCGCCGCAGTTGAAGAAAACGCCGGAGATACCCTCGATTGCCCGGGAAGAGCTGCGCAAAATGGGACCGATGTCGCTGGCAGAAAAAATTCTGGCGTTTGATTTTGTCCTGCTGATATTGCTATGGACCGTCGGTGATATTTTCTTTTCGATTCCCGCGACGCTTTCGGCGTTTATTGGACTGATGGTGCTGCTGATCAGCAACATCATGTCGTGGAAGAATATTATCGAAGAAAAAACGGCCTGGGACACCATGTTCTGGTTTGCCGTACTGGTGATGATGGCCAATGCGCTCAATAAGTACGGCATGATTAGCTGGATATCGGAGCGAATTGTCGGCTATGTCGGCCACTTCGAATGGATAACGGTTTTTTTACTGCTTGTCGTGGTTTATTTCTACACCCGCTATTTTTTCGCGTCGGCGATGGCGCATATTTCCGCGATGTATCTGGCATTTCTTGCCGTGGCCGTTTCCGTCGGCGTACCGCCGCTGTTTGCCGCGCTGGTGCTGGGGTATACCTCAAACTTGTCGATGGGGCTTACGCAATACTCCGGGGGCCCGGGGCCAGCGCTGTTTGGCTCGGGATATAACACGACCGGGCAGTGGTGGGGAGTCAGTTTTGTAGTATCGCTGGCCTCGATTGCTATCTGGTTAGTGTTGGGAGGCGCGTGGATGAAACTGGTGGGATTCTGGTAACGGAAAAACGTCACGAGTGTCAGTAAACAAAACAGGGCGTTATCGCCCTGTTTTTAATCCCTCATCTCCCGGCTATCGGGAGTGGAAGGGACTAGCCTCGTTTCACGACGCGGATAGTTTGCGCCAGGCGAGACGGTTTCTCTTCGCTGGTTTTCTGCGTTTCGGTGACGCAGCAGGTTTCGACGCAAACAAAGGTTTTGTACCCGTCATCCGGCATATCGCCCATGCTGACGGAGAGCGCCGGGCCTGGGTTCCAGCCCACGACATTGCTGTGGTGATGGTGGACAACATCGATGTTGCGGTTCAGCGCAGCGTCGTGAATCACGCTACAGGCTTCGGCATTCAGATAGACTCGGTCGGTACGGTCAGGGAAGGTCTCGGTACCGTTGCTTAATACGCCTTCTTCGGCATTCTTCACTTTATCAATATAACGGTCACCCAGACCGCTGACTTTCACTGCCGCAATGTCGCCGACGTTGAAGTAGGTATGCAGTGCGGAGGTGGTTTCAAATTCACCGTGCGCTTCCAGCTCGATCTCGCAGGTTTTACCCAGTTTGAAACGCGCATAGAGCGTAAATTCGTGCGGCCAGTATTTGCGGGTTGCATCGCTACTTTTGAGTTCAAAGGTCAGCATCACGCCGCTTTCATCTTCATCGTGGCCTTTCAGCGCCCACGGCAGGTTACGGGCGAAGCCATGGGACGGTAAACCCTGCTGCGCCGCCGGACCGAACCACGGCCAGCAAACCGGCACGCCGCCGCGCAGGGCGACGCCGTTTTTGAACGGCGTATTGTTGCTGAGCCACAGCACTTCTTCTTCGCCAGCCGGTTTCCAGGAGAGCAGGTGCGCGCCCTGGAAAGCCACGGAGGCTTTAACCTGCGGATGGTCAACAACGATCAGCTCCAGCTCATCAAGCTGGCGGCGGGAGAGGACAGGGGTAAGTTGTTCAACTACCGGGAGAGCAAAAATTTTGTTAATCATGGTGCAATCCTAAAGGTTAGCCGTAAACATGAAGCCATAAAAAAAGGCGACCGAAGTCGCCTTTTTGGATCAATGTCTCATCTCAACTTATTTGGAGATGTGAGCGATCAGGTCCAGTACTTTGTTAGAGTAGCCAGTTTCGTTGTCGTACCAGGAAACCAGTTTCACGAAGTTGTCGTTCAGTGCGATACCTGCTTTAGCATCGAACACGGAAGTGCAAACTTCGCCGTTGAAGTCGGTAGAAACAACGTCGTCTTCGGTGTAACCCAGAACGCCTTTCATTGCGCCTTCAGAAGCGGCTTTGATGGCTTTCTTGATTTCTTCGTAGGACGCTGCTTTTTCCAGACGAACGGTCAGGTCAACAACGGATACGTTCGGAGTCGGAACGCGGAACGCCATACCGGTCAGTTTGCCGTTCAGTTCTGGCAGTACTTTACCTACTGCTTTAGCAGCACCGGTAGAGGACGGGATGATGTTCTGAGCTGCGCCGCGGCCGCCGCGCCAGTCTTTGTGAGACGGGCCATCAACGGTTTTCTGAGTCGCGGTGGTCGCGTGGACGGTGGTCATCAGGCCTTCAACGATACCGAAGTTGTCGTTGATAACTT
>ERZ773187.225-NODE-225-length-58246-cov-9.257978_pt1 | contig 58246 bp, 58 predicted proteins | sample MGYA00511242_ERZ773187 | MGnify/ENA primary metagenome ERZ773187 (study PRJEB29015, sample SAMEA2737744) | human gut metagenome | biome: human gut; feature: human-associated habitat; material: faeces | place: China | collected 2012 ...
AGTACATAATCAATCCAGCCCTGTAGTTACTGTATGGATATACAGTAACCCCTGTGCGACTAAAGATCAACCTCATTTTCTGAAAGCGTCTCGCAAAATTCACTCGTTGTTGCTGCCTCTTTCAAAATCATCTTGCCCATCGCCCGCAACTTACCTATTTTTTGACTAACGGATCCGTTAATAAAAACTTCATTTGTTACTTCATGATTTAAAAGGAATTATTATGAAAAAGATATCCTATGAACGGATCTATCAATCTGAAAAATACCTGTCCTCATTGGGAGAAGTAGAGCATCGCGCGTTGTTTGGCGGGTACGCACTGGCCGTAGACAATACGGTGTTCGCCATGGTTTCAGCAGGCGAGTTGTACCTGCGGGCCTGCGAAGAAAGCGCCGCCTATTTCGTCAAACAGGGCGCCTCATTCTTAACGCTGTTAAAACGTGGGCGGCCCGTCTTACTAAACTATTATCGGGTGGATGAGACCCTCTGGCAGGATCAAGAGCGACTGCTACGGCTCTCGTCGTTTGCCCTCGAAGCCGCCCGCCGGGAACGCTGTAAACGCTTCAAACAGGACCGCCTGAAAGATCTCCCCAACCTGACCTTCCAACTCGAACTGCTTCTGTGCGAAGCCGGAATTCCAAACGAAGAGGCGTTACGTACACTCGGCGCTGAGGCATGCTGGTTGAGGATCAAGCGGTTGAATAAGCATCTTAGTTACAAAGTGCTGTTTGCACTGGAAGGGGCGATCCAGGGGCTACATGAAGCGGCTCTCCCGGCATTACGACGCCGGGAGCTGATTGAGTGGTATAAAACATTGCCAGCGCAATAACGCTACTCTGGCAAGTGAGCAACCTGTTGTTGTAGTCGACAAATTTCTGGCAGCAACGCAATAAGCAGACCGATCTGTTGTAGAACCAGTGGCGCTTTGCTCTCCGTGCCGGGTTCAAGATGCGATATACGTTGCGCCAGTTCATTTAATGCTTGCTCTACACGCGGCTCATCCGCCGGGCGCTGATGCAGTGCATCATCCACATAGCAGACAGCATCATCCAGCAGGTCCAGTATCGCTGGGTTCGTGAGCCGCTCACGGTGCGCGCCCAGTGCAGATATATAGCTGGTGAAGGTGTGATTCAGGCACAACAGCCGGAAAGCTACCTCGCGGATCTCCGCCGTGGCGCGTGGCTCCCGCGTCATATTTGAAACCACCGAGGCCAGTTCGGCATCGCGATTATGCGCATCCCGCCGGGCAATACGATAAGCCAGGCGGTTATCGCGCCCCTGATGGTACTGTTCGAGGATCGCATCCAGGTAACGACAGTTGGCATTGACCGCCTGAGCCAGCACCCGCGGTAAGTTACGAAACCGCCAGTCGGGCCAGATAAAACTCACTGCAGCCCAGGCGATAGCGCAGCCTATCAGGGTATCGATCACTCTTGGCAATGCCACTTCGAACCCTTCGCCAAGGAGATTAAAGCAGAGCAAAACCAGCAAGGTTATAAACATGGTGGCATGAGCGTACTGCACATTACGGAAGGCAAAGAACAACACCCCGGTAATAACAATCAGAATCAGCTGTCCTTCCACTGAAGGGACGAAATAGAGGATCGGCAGGCCCAGCGCCACCCCGGCGAGGGTGCCAAGAATACGCAGCGCCAGACGGTGGCGGGTGGCATTGTAGTTAGGCTGGCAAACAAACAGGCTGGTCAACAGGATCCAGTAGCCATGGTGCATCCCGGTAATCTGGATAAAGGCATAACCCACACATAACACCACCGACATCCGCACGGCATGGCGGAACAGCGCCGATTCGGGCGAGAAGTGGCGGCTTAGGCGCAGCCAGATATCACTGAAACCATGCATACTGTCGTCTGCCAGCTGGTTTTCCGCCTCATTGCCGGGCTGCGCCAGGGCCTGTTCGGATTCGATGGAGGCGAGCTGGGCATCAATCGCCCGCAGGTTATTAAGCAGGAAACCGAGGGCTTTCATCTGCTCGGCCGAGGTACCGCTGGCCTGTACGCGGTCGAGGGCCGCATCCAGATGGCTAAAGGCTCGCTCGAAACGGGGATCATGCTGGTAAGGCGTGCGCAATAAAATAGAGCGAGAGAGCTGCTGACAGGCCTGCGACTGCATCGACAGCAGACGCTGAAAACGGAACATGACATCGCTATAACGAAATTTCTCGCGCAGGGCCGAGTATTGAACATGAGAGGAACTGGCGCGCTCATGAATATCCTGCGCCACAAAATAGTAATGCAGGGTACGGCGGGTGCCACGCTGACCGCGGTCGCCGCGTAGGCGGGTAAGGAGCGAGGCTTTCGTCTGGTTTAGCGTTGTCACCAGTTGGCCATTCGCCAGCGCCACATCGTAAAGGGGAGCCTGGCTTTCATCTTCAATGTCCGGATCGAAAAGCCGTGATTTAAGTTCCAGATAGTGGGCCAGCTGTTCGTAGCTGCGCGCCAGGTTGTCCTGCAGCGGGCGAATGGGGAAGATCAGATGACCCGCAAGGGTTAACAGGTTATACCAGATAGCGCCAATGAGCAGCAGCACCGGCTGTTGATACCACTGGTCGTAAAGCGATACGCCCAGCATGGTGTAAATGGCTATCAGCAGTGCGCCGAACGCGATAGTGGCATAGCGCTGGCCCAGGCCACCCAGCAAGATAAAGCAGCTTGTCGAGAGCAGTAGTCCTATTGCAAAGAGCCAGGGCCAGGGGAAGAGCAGCTCCACGGAGGCCGAGGCGATAAAAAAGCAGATTAAGGTAATAACCAGGTTACGCAGTCGTCCGGCGAGGCGATCGTCAAGATCGGCCAGGGCGCCAGCAACCACCCCCAGCGTCAGGGGAATGGTCAGCTTTACCTCGCCCAGCCACCAGGGCAGGGCGGTGCTGCCGCAAAGGGCGATGAAGATCCTGACGTTATAAAGCCAGGCGCTGTTCCATGTATAGCGACGTAGCAGTGGGCTGAGCATGCGCGCAGGTAATCCTTATGACTGAAATCGACGACGGGCGCTATTTTCACGGGCGGCACGGGCGACCTCCACCGGGACCACTCTACGTCCGACCGGCCACAGGGCGATAGCGGCAATCTTAAAATTGGCGATACCAACCGGGATACCAATAATAGAAATACACTGAGCAATGCCCGCCGCGATGTGCATCAGGCACAGCCACCAACCGAAAAAGATCAGCCAGAGAATATTCAGCAGCGTACCGCCGGTGTTCATGATTGCGCTCTTCCCGTCCGGGTTTAGCTCATCGACGTGAACGGCTTCGTTACCATAAGGGAAAAGCGACAGACGAGTGATTTCCCAGCATGATCGCGTTAGCGGCAGGGTGAAAATCAGGACGATACTCACCAGGGTTGCCAGCAGCCAGGAGAGGGTGGTGGCAAAACCACCCAACACAAAATTCAAAATATTCAAAACGGTACGCATAATCCCTCAATTCCTTCCGGTTTGTTCACAGCCTGATGATTGTAACGTTTTTTTGCGCTGGAGCACCTTAAAACTGGCAGTTACACTATCAGGCAACTATCACCCCGTGGATCAGGCTGGACATGGAACTGAAAGCAACTTCGTTAGGCAAGCGCCTGGCACAACATCCCTATGACAGGGTTGTCCTGCTCAACGCAGGCGTTAAGGTTTCAGGCGAGAAGCATGAATATCTCATCCCCTTTAACCAACTGTTGGCTATCCACTGTAAGCGCGGTCTGGTCTGGGGTGAGCTGGAGTTCGTGCTACCGGCGGATAAAGTGGTGCGCCTTCATGGTACCGAGTGGGCTGAGACCCAACGCTTTCATCATCATCTGAATACACTCTGGCAAACGTGGAGTGCTGAGATGAGCGACATCGCGGCGCAGGTCTTACAGCAGGTGCTGGCGGATATCGCAGAGAGCAATGAGCAGAACAGCTGGTTAACCCGCGACAAGACCCTTGGTCTGCAGCAAAAAATCACCCAGGCGCTGACGGCGCTGCCATTACCTCCCTCCCGGCTGGAGGAGTTTGATAACTGCCGTGACGCGTGGCGGCAGTGTCAGGCATGGCTGAAAGATATTGACCAGAGCCGTCTGCTGCATAACCAGGCGTGGACGGATACCATGCTGACGCGCTACGCCGATTTTTTTGCCGGGATCGAATCTTCCCCCCTCAACCCGGCGCAGGCGCGGGCAGTGGTCAACGGCGAACACTCGCTATTAGTGCTGGCCGGTGCGGGTAGCGGTAAAACGTCAGTGCTGGTGGCGCGTGCCGGGTGGTTGCTCACCCGCGGCGAAGCGACAGCAGATCAGATCCTGCTGCTGGCTTTTGGTCGTAAAGCCGCGCAGGAGATGGATGAACGGATCGAAGCGCGTCTGCATACGCAGGAGATCACCGCCAGAACTTTCCACGCGCTGGCGCTGCATATTATTCAGCAGGGCAGTAAAAAAGTGCCGGTCGTCAGTAAGCTTGAAAACGACACCCCCGCCCGACAGGCTCTGTTCATCAAGGCCTGGCAACAGCAGTGCAGCGAGAAAAAAGCGCAGGCAAAAGGCTGGCGGCAGTGGCTTGAAGAGGAGCTTAACTGGACAGTCCCGGAAGGGAGTTTTTGGCAGAACGAGAAGCTGGCTCGCCGTCTGGCGCCGCGCCTGGACCGCTGGGTGAGCCTGATGCGTATGCACGGCGGCGCGCAGAGCGAGATGATTGCCGGTGCGCCGGAGGAGATCCGCGATCTCTTCTCGAAGCGGGTGAAGCTAATGGCGCCTCTGTTAAAAGCCTGGAAAACGGCCCTGAAAGAGGAGAATGCCGTGGACTTCTCGGGGCTTATTCATCAGGCGATTCTTATTCTGGAGAAAGGACGCTTTGTGAGTCCCTGGAAACATATTCTTGTGGACGAGTTTCAGGATATCTCGCCTCAGCGCGCGGCGTTGCTGGCGGCGCTGCGGGGGCAAAACAAACACACCTCGCTCTTTGCGGTCGGCGATGACTGGCAGGCCATCTACCGCTTTAGCGGCGCGCAGTTGTCGCTTACTACTGCCTTCCACCACTATTTTGGTGAGGGGGACCGCTGCGATCTGGATACCACCTATCGCTTCAACAACCGAATCGGTGAGATCGCCAACCGCTTTATACAGCAAAACCCGCATCAGCTGACGAAGCCGTTAAACAGCCTTGCCGCGGGGGATAAAAAAGCGGTCACCCTGTTGGCTGACGATCAGCTCGACGCGCTGCTGGATAAGCTCAGTGGTTATGCCAAACCGGAGGAGCGGATTCTGCTGCTGGCGCGCTACCATCATCTAAAGCCTGCCACGCTGGAAAAGGCCGCGACTCGCTGGCCGAAATTACAGCTCGACTTTATGACTATCCACGCCAGTAAGGGGCAACAGGCGGATTACGTCATTGTGCTGGGATTGCAGGAGGGAAGTGACGCATTCCCGGCCCCTGCCAGGGAGTCGGTCATGGAGCAAGCGCTGCTGCCCGTTCCGGAAGATTTCCCCGATGCCGAAGAGCGACGACTATTGTATGTGGCGATAACCCGCGCCCGTCATCGCGTGTGGTTACTCTTCAATAAAGCGCAGCCGTCGTCTTTTGTGGCGGTATTGCGTGACCTGGATGTGCCAGTAGCCAGAAAACCTTGAGATCGTGCCGGGTGGGGGCCACCCGGCAAAGAACTTACTTGAGACGCTCTGCGAGGTAACGCTGATAATCTGGAATCAGAATATCAACCTGACGATTAAACTGCGGTGACTCGATAATAAAGTCAGCCGTCGACAGGTTTGTGGCAACCGGGATATTCCACACCGTGGCCAGACGCAGCAGCGCTTTCACGTCCGGATCGTGTGGAACGGCGTTAAGCGGGTCCCAGAAAAAGATCAGTACATCAATCTTGCCTTCCGAAATCAGCGCCCCTACCTGCTGATCGCCGCCCATCGGGCCGCTAAGCAGGGCATTCACGTCAAGACCTGTTTCACGGTTAATCAGATTGCCGGTGGTCCCGGTCGCGGAAAGGGCATGGTGTTGCAGCAGGGGTTTATGGCGCTGCACCCAGTTGAGCAGCATCTGTTTGCAGTGATCGTGGGCGACCAGCGCAATGTGTTTACGTTCCGGGAGTGAGCGGGTAGTCAGTTCCATTATCGGTTTCCATCAATGTAAATGGCTACAGATTACTGGAAGCATCTGACGCTGCAAGAGAAAGGGCAAAAAATTGCGGCTCAGGAGGGGGGTTGTTGCTTCGCCCACTGCATGAAACGGTTGCGGGTCTCCGTATCCGCCTGCGCAAACCAGTATTTTAACCGCTGTTCGGTCAAAGTTTGCGATTGAGGGGGCGGCATATCAAGTTCAGACACGCCCGACAGGAGCGTACTGTCGTCGGCCATCCTGATGGCAAACTGCGGCAGCGAGGCTGTCAGCCCGGCGCTGTTATACCGCTCAGTATCGCTTTCGTAATTGATCCCTTTCGAGGTGGTGGTGATGGCGAGGATATCCAGTTTGACCGGAATCGGCATCGCATCTCCGTCCAGCAGCTCAATGCGCGGCGCGTTATCAAATGACTGAGACTCTTTTTCCGTCTCCAGACGCGGCAAACTAAAGTTGACCTGGCTGATGCGCTGCGTGTTGAAGCTGGCAACCAGCGGTGGGGAGATATAGATCCGCTGCTCATGGCTGGCGAGACGAATGGTTTTTTCAACCCGAAAAACGATCTGATGGGGGCCGTTATCCAGCTCAATGCTATCTGCGCCACGTAACAGCGAGCTGGAGACCCTTTTACCATCCAGCACCAGCAGATCGATATCGGTGGAGAGTCTCAGCGTGGTAGCGGAAGCGCAAACCGGCATCATCAATACCATCATCAGTGTGGCAATGCCGGTTTTCATAACAGGCTCCTGGGTGTCCTATACGTCGCGGAATAATGTATCTAAATTTTTCGGTGATCATGTTTACTAACATATAGACATCATTGCGCCGTTTGCCCTCATACGAACGTATGGGTTAGATGGTTGCCTGCCCAGCTTTGGCTTACACTCACAAAAAACCAGGAGGGAAAGATGAAAGAGAACGATATCGTTAACATTTTGACATCGACCCGCACCATTGCGCTGGTGGGGGCAAGCGATAAGCCCGAGCGCCCGAGCTATCGGGTCATGAAGTATCTGCTCGATCAGGGTTACCATGTGATCCCTGTCTCCCCCAAAGTGGCCGGTAAAACGCTATTAGGCCAGCAGGGCTACGGGACCCTGGCAGAGGTGCCAGAAAAAATCGATATGGTCGATGTGTTCCGCAATTCAGAAGCGGCCTGGGGCGTCGCGCAGGAGGCTATTGCCGTGGGGGCGAAAACACTGTGGTTGCAGTTGGGCGTCATTAACGAACAGGCGGCCGTGCTGGCGCGTGAGGCGGGGCTGAACGTGGTCATGGATCGTTGCCCGGCTATAGAAATACCCCGTCTGGGAATGGCAAAATAATAAAAAACCCGGTCAGCCCTGGCTACCGGGTTTTTTTTAGTTCCGTAAACGTGGCGCCTGCAACTGTTTACGGATGGTCTGCGCCAGTTCGTCCAGGGTCGGCTGTTCAGGGTGTTCATCCTGTGCTTCACCACTCAACTGGGCTTCGGCAAGATAGGTATGCACCGGCTGGCCATCGTCATCTTCCATTACCACGTGGTACCAGGGTGCGGCGCGGAGATCGGCGTTAACCGCCAGCTCATCGGCTGACGGTTCATCGAGTGAGTATTCCGGGTCGATATCAACTACCACGCCCAGATACCCTAACAGAGAGTGGCGGACCTGCTGGCCGATACCGAATTTGCTGGCAATCATAGTCACCTCCCGGGAAACGTTACTTACACTATAAGTGTGGGCAACATTCCACTTTTCAAGTTACATGACGCGACAGGCAAATCCTTTTAGATAAAGCCCTTCAGGATAGGTTGCGATCACCGGATGATCGGCCGCCTGACGGAACTGCTCTATAAATTGTACATCACGACCGGCATCTACAGCGGCATCGGCCACAATTTTCTGGAACAATTCGTTTGTCATCAGGCCAGAGCAGGAGAAGGTCAGGAGTACGCCGCCTGGGTTAAGCAATTGTATCGCCAGCATATTGATGTCTTTATAACCGCGGCAGGCACCCATCAGCTGATTTTTGTTTTCCACAAATTTCGGTGGATCCATCACGATAACGTCGAATTTCTCGCCCTGATCGCGATATTTACGCAGCAGCTTAAACACATCATCGCGCACAAACTCAGCTTTACTCAGATCCAGCTTGTTGAGTTCAACGTTTTGTTTCGCCACGTCCAGAGCCTCCTGAGAGGTATCCACGCTCACCACGCTGGCACAGCCGCCCATCAGCGCAGAAACCGCAAAGCCGCCCGTGTAAGAGAAGCAGTTAAGGACGCGTTTGTCTTTTACGTACTGGCGGGTCGCCAGACGACTGTCACGCTGATCGAGGTAATAGCCGGTTTTATGTCCGCCCTGGATGTCCACCAGCAGCTTCATGCCATGCTCTTGAATCGGCAGCAGCGCAGGTGGCAGTTCGCCGGTGACCGGGCCCTGGGTCAACTCCATACCCTCTTTTTTGCGCACCGCCACGTCGCTGCGGTCATAAATCGCGCATTCCGGATAGAGGCCTTGCAGGGCGCTGATCAACGCCGCGCGTTGATACTCAGCCCCCGCGCTCAGCAGCTGCAGAACCAGGAAGTTGCCAAAGCGGTCGATCGTCACGCCCGGCATGCCGTCGGACTCCCCGGCAATCAGACGATAGCTGTCTAACCCGTCACGCTGTGCCAGCCAGTCTCGCCACTGCTGCGCCTGCTGCAAGCGGCGGGTAAAGAAGGCGATATCGACAGTTTCCTGAGGATCGAAGGTCCAGACGCGCGCACGGATCTGTGACGCGGGCGAGTATGCGCCGCGGGCTAACCATTTCCCCTGATGGTCAACGATATCGATGGTTTCACCGAGGCTGGCTTTTCCTTCCATTCGGGCAACGGCACCGGAAAAGACCCAGGGATGACGACGCAGTAATGACTTCTCGCGCCCTTTGGCTAACACTAAACGTACACTCATAATTGGCTATTCTGTCGATTCAATGAAATGGCCGCCATTTTCCCGAGTTCAGGGGGGAAATGCAACGCGCCACGAGGATAAGGAGAACGATGATGTCAAATATCTGCACGATCGCATGGGTTCACGGCACGGTTCAGGGGGTGGGCTTCCGTTACAGCACCCAGCGAGAAGCGACGCAGCTTGGATTGACCGGCTACGCGCGAAACATGGATGACGGCAGCGTTGAGGTTGTGGCTTGTGGTGATGCAGCACAGGTGGAAAAGCTCATCGCCTGGCTGAAGGCAGGGGGGCCGCGCAGTGCTCGGGTTGAAAAGGTCTTATCAGAACCGCATCAACCCGGCCGGGAATATACCAACTTTGGTATTCGCTATTAAATACACTTCACCGGTTTAGGCAGGCCGGCGATCTTGGTCGCCTGTTTCGCCGGGCCTTTCGGGAACAGACGATAGAGATAGCGGCTGTTGCCTTTCTCTTCGCCAAATTTTTTAGCCATCGCCTTCACCAGCATACGAATCGCAGGGGAGGTATTAAATTCCAGATAGAAATCACGCACGAAACGCACCACTTCCCAGTGTTCAGGCGACAAGGTGATGGCCTCTTTTTCGGCAATCACTTCCGCCAGCGCTTCGCTCCACTGGCTGCTCTCTTTCAGATAACCGTCGTTATCGGTCTCGATCTCTTTACCGTCAAAGCTCAACATAGTTCATCACACGTCAGTCAAAAACCGCTGCAGTGTAGCAAAAAACAGAGCCCCGCATAAGCGGGGCCCGGGGATACAGCACAGTGAGGGGGTTAATCGCGGCTGGCGAAGCCCAGGATACTCAGCAGGCTGACGAAGATGTTGTACAGCGACACATACAGGCTCACGGTGGCGCGGATGTAGTTAGTCTCGCCGCCGTGAATGATGTTGCTGGTCTCATAGAGAATAGCGCCAGAGGAGATCAGGATAAACACGGCGCTGATCGCCAGGTGCAGAGCCGGCAGCTGCAGGAAGATGTTTGCCACCATACCCACCAGCACAATCACAATACCTGCCATCAGCATACCGCCGAGGAAGGACATGTCTTTACGGGTGGTCAGCACATAGGCCGAGCAGCAGAAGAAGACCAGGGCCGTACCGCCCAGCGCCATACCAATCACGTCACCCATACCTGCTGACAGGTAAGTATTCAGGATCGGCCCGAGGATATACCCCAGGAAGCCGGTAAAGGCGAAGGCAGATAAAATACCAACAGGTTTATCTGCGGTTTTATAAGTCAGGAACATCAGGCCATACATGCCCACCAGCGTCAGAATCAGCCCTGGAGAAGGCAGCATCAGTACGGTGCTGGCAGTCGCGGTGAGGGCCGAAAACGCCAGCGTCAGGCTCAGCATGAAATAGGTATTACGCAGCACTTTATGGGTGCTAAGCAGCGACGCGCGGTCGCGGGAAGAAGTAATTATACGATCCATGAGTCACTCTCTTATGACAGATGTAATTAACGGCAAGAATAGAGAACGACGCAGCCGTAACAAAGTGATTTTACCCATCTTTACTCAGTTCTTCAGGGCTTTACCCAGCATGATCTCTCCCAAAAGGCTTTTACCGCAGAAGGAAAAATGGTTTCAGCAGATTATCGAGATCAAGATCTTATAGGTCTCTGAAATATATTGCTTTATTTTAGTTACCCAGCTAAGAGTTAAATCCGCATCGTCAAAAAACAGACAATAAGGCGAAGGAAATGAAACCACAACCACGCACTATCTTTACACTCTCTTTGCTGACGGCAGGCATCCTGTGCGCAAGCGCAACGGCGTTTGCGGCCAGCGTGCCGGCAGGAATGCAGCTTGCAGAGAAGCAGGAACTGGTCAGGAATAATGGCAATGAACCGGCCTCGCTCGACCCACATAAAGTCGAAAGCGATGTCGAATTCAATATTATCAGCGATATATTCGACGGGTTGGTGAGTGTCTCTCCGCAGGGTGAGATTCAGCCGCGCCTGGCGGAAAAATGGGAAAACAAAGACAATACCGTCTGGACTTTCCATCTGCGTCCGGGCATTACCTGGAGCGACGGCACACCGATTACCGCGCAGGATGTGGTCTGGAGCTGGCAGCGGCTGATCGATCCGAAAACCGTCTCTCCTTACGCCAGCTATCCAGGCAGTATGCATATCGTGAATGCCGCCGAGATTGCCGAAGGCAAGCAGCCCACGGATAAGCTGGGCGTGAAGGCGATTAATGACACCACGCTCGAAGTAACACTCACCCAGCCGAATGCGGCCTTCCTTGCGATGCTGGCGCACCCGTCTATGGTGCCGATCGATAAAGTCCTGGTGAGTCGTTTTGGCGAGAAGTGGACCAAGCCCGAGCACATCGTCTCCAGTGGGGCTTACAAGCTGTCGCAGTGGGTGGTAAACGAACGCATCATTGCCGAGCGCAATCCGCGTTACTGGGATAACGCCCATACCGTGATTAACAAAGTGACCTATCTGCCAATCACCTCTGAAGCGTCTGACGTTAACCGCTACCGGGCAGGAGAGATCGATATTGTCTATACGGTGCCTATCAATCAGTTTGCCCAGTTGAAAAAAACGCTGGGCAGCGAGCTGGACGTCTCCCCGCAGCTTGCCACTTACTATTACCAGTTCAATACCGCCCGCGCGCCATTTAACGATGTCCGCGTGCGTAAGGCGCTGAATATGGCGCTCGATAAAGAGATCATCGCCGATAAAGTGCTGGGGCAAGGGCAGCGACAGGCATGGTTGATCAGCCAGCCAGATATCGGCGGCATCACGCTGAAGAACCCGGACTACGCCAGCTGGCCAATGGATAAACGCATCGCGGAGGCGAAAAAGCTGCTTAACGAAGCCGGCTTTAACGAAAGCCACCCGCTGAGCTTTAACCTGCTATACAACACCTCTGAGTCGCACCAGCGCATCGCCATTGCTGCAAGTTCGATGTGGAAGAAAAATCTCGGCGTGGAAGCAAAGCTGCAAAATCAGGAGTGGAAAACCATGCTGGATACCATGCACACCCATACCTTTGATGCGGTGCGCTACGCCTGGATTGCGGATTATGACGATGCCGCCACCTTCCTGAATAACTACCGCACCGGTGACAGCCAGAACACCAGCCAGTACAGCAACCCGGACTATGACCAGGCGCTGGTTAACGCCGCGAAGGCCAAAACCCCGGCGGAGCGCGGTAAGTTTTATCAGCAGGCCGAAGATCTGCTGGCGCGCGATGTTCCTGCTATTCCGGTCTATCACTATGTGCGTACGCACATAGTGAAACCCTGGGTGGGCGGTTTTACGCCAGATAAGCTGGGCTACTACTACACCAAAGATATGTACATCAAAAAGCATTAAGGCTTAAAACGTGAGATTTTGTGCTGATAAAACGGTCAATGCGTTGTTATTTCAACCGATTGACTGCGATTTGGCTGTTTTTCAGGCAAACGAACACAATGGTGCTTTACAGGGCGTACTGAGGTGTTTATAGTGCGCCTCATTGGAAGCGTGGCCGAGCGGTTGAAGGCACCGGTCTTGAAAACCGGCGACCCGAAAGGGTTCTAGAGTTCGAATCTCTACGCTTCCGCCAAATTAAACAAGGGGTTACCGAAAGGTAGCCCCTTGTTGCTTTGGGCGCTTGGTATTGTGTTGGTATATTCTCTTGGTATATTTCGCCCCTTCCTCACCTATTCAAACCTCATGATTCATTGGTGGAATGTTCAATGTCGGAGAGATTTTCACTTTTCGATCATACGTCACTACCTGATGCTCTGTTTTATGACCGCTGAATAACTGCTTCTCTTTGCTGCGACCTTCATAATCTGAGATGGCCTTCGCTTTGATGTCATGGAACGTTCCGGGGATCGGGCGACCTAGCTTCAACCCTGCTTCTTTCTTCGCGTTGTTCCACCATGTATTAAAAGTCTTCTTGTTCATGCGACCACCAGAGGGTGAGGGCAGAACATAGCCCCTGGCTGACTGGTGGAAAAAGTGTTGTCGTGCCAGTTCAATAGCGGCCCGTAACCGAGGGGTCCACTGTTTGATCTGCTTCTTACCAGTTTAGTTTTGTTCAATGAAAATACCATCTGCGCGAAGGTCAGGGATCTGGAGATCTAACACATCACCTTCACGCGCCGCGCACAGATATGAAATCTCCATGGCTGGTGCCACCGCTGGCAAGTTGCTGCGGGAGCTGAGCGATGAGGGTGTGATCATCCGCACCCGAAACAGCGTGCAGTTCGTCTACACGGCTGCGCCCGATGCTGACATTCCAGACGTTATCTTGCCCTGCATGATCCTGAAAAGTGACCCGGCGAGAATCATGGCAGCTGAACAGAAAGCGAAGGCGCTGACTGATAAGGGTTTATGGCGCCGTGCAGCTGGTGTTTATACCGACATGTTCAGCATCGCCTGCAGCTCAGTTGAAGTGGCACGTATAGCCAAACGCCGCAATGAATGCCTGCGCATGGCGAGGAGAGCATGAATATGCCAGCAATAAGCTTTGGACAATCATTCGCGCTATCCAGTCCGGTGGTGAGATTACCCCGCGTCAGGTTTGCCGATTACTCGACTGCGACAGCAAAAAGGCCTGTCGCATGCTTGAGCACCTTATATCTGCAGGCGCAGTTAAGAACATTGGCCAGCCACGGCACCCCGTGTTCGTCATGCAGCCGGGGGGAGAGAAGCGCATCAAGCCATTGCAGGTAGTGCTGGTGGAGCGCCAACAGCCAAGCATTACAAACGTCTGCCGCCAAAACTGGCAGGGCTATCAGGTACACAAAATTGTCGGGAGCGCCCGGGTATGAACGATTCACTGAACAACAAAGAGCTGGTGGCGGTAGGTCATCAGTATGCGAAGGCGATGAGCAGCGACACGCCGATCATCGATATAGCATAAATTGTTTCCCGTCTGGCTGGGCGGTTGGACTGCACGACCGCGGCTTTGCGCGAAATGACGAAGGAGCGCGATGCGCTGGGGGCGGACAACGAATACATCCGCAACCGATACAAAGAATTGGACCTGCTAATCGGTAAAAACATTCTAGTAATGCAGGCTGCCATAATCGAATGGCAGGGGACCAGAGACGCCAGAAAAGGGCTGGCCTGGATTTATAACACGCCGTTTGGTCCAGGAAAGTTGCCGGATGAAGCTGAGAAATAAAACCAGGCGGCAATTCTTAAAAGCCTATCCGAGATTAGATTTTTAACCCCACGGCCCAATCAAAACGTGATACGCTTACAAAACAATAAAATGGAAGAATGTGAGCTCTGTTAAAAATAGTCATCATTTTAATTGATGGGTTATGAGCATTCAAAACTACGGAGCGGTATAAATGAAATCATTTGAAAAGCTAGCACTCGGATTGCTTTTTATTACGTCCTCTTCACTAGCATCCAGTATGACCAGTGGGCTTGTATACAAATCAAACCATGAAACCTTCGTTTTGACAAAGGAATGTGTTTCAGAAGTGAGATTTTACGATGGGGTTTTCGATTCTAAAGTTTTCTACTCAACGAGTATAAGATTAAAAAACACTAAGGACTGTGCCCAAAAGCTAAACGCCATAGTAAAAAATAACGTAGGGGGGCGTTTGCAAGTGTATTTTAACTCAAAATTAGTAATGGATAGTTACATTGCCAGCGAAATAAGAATGGAAAAAGGAATAAAAATGGCTGTGGGAAATTCACAATTAGGTAAAGATATAGAAAAGTTTTACGAAAATAAAAATTAAATTCATTACCTCAAACATCATGGTCACCGCTTATCGAAATGACCATGGTGTTTGTTTCTTTATTATTTTGGGAAGCCCACTGTTACTGTCACCGGAACTGAGTGATATTTGGCCCTTACAACAACAATCCCACCACCTGTTATTGGTATTGACCCGGGCCCCATAGACTTAATGGTTTTCATCTGGTCATGCTCTGGATATCTAACCTCAATGTCAAATGATGATTCCATGTTAGATGAAGGACTGAAATTTATTGTTGAACCTTGTGGATTCTTCAAACTCCCTTGAAAGCCATCAAGTCCAATCCAATCAGACCACACAGCCGGAAGCGCAATTACACGCCGGCAGGATTTAAAAGGCTTTTCCCTCACGGTAAAAAATATCGACTGCAGTATGACGATGATGAAGGCATCTTGCTTGATGGTTGTGTAACTCGATTAAAAAAATATAATTTAGAAGAATACGAGTTGATTATTGCTCACTTTGTTATTGGCATCTCCTTACGTACTATTGCTAAAAAAAGAAATGTTCTGATGGCACTGTCAGGAAGCAACTGCAGTATGCGACAGGATTTATTGACGGGCTTATATACTTTCTCAAGGAATAGAGGGGATAAACTTTAAGAATATACCCACCATGCCTACGAAAGTAGGCATCCATGCAAAAAATAATAGGCAGTCTAAAACATTTCTGCAGAAAATGTCTTTGACATTCTACTTATCGATAACTTCCTGAAGGCTATTTTTTAGATCAGTGGTATCATCTTTAATACGAACATTCAATTGTTTGAGTTATATATCGTTAGAGTGTGAGATGCGCTCAAGTTTTTTTCTGGGATAATAAAATCGCAAAGGAAATTACCCCAGTGATAATCACGCCTACGAATGTTATCATCCACTCCGAATTGGTCGTAAATTTGAAGATAGCTAGTGATGCCGCTAGTGAGATGGGTTAACGCTGGGTTAGAAAAATGCTCAAAACCAGGGTTAATAAAAAACAACTGAGTGACAGAGCAAACCCGGCTCGGTGTCCGGGTTCGTAGGTGATATCTTTAATCAGCCCAGCCTGATTTCGTGTTAATTGCTGACTCAGCCATGGTGTACTTCTGTACTGTGTCGTTTTTGAAGAGGATGGTCAGCTCTTTCTTGGTGCCATTGGTTCCGTTATGAAACAAGCCATAGAACGGAATGAATGTTGTACCGTTAACCTTTACCTTAGCAAATGAGTACTTCCAGATTTCATTGCCGCCGTCAGTATAAGACACCCCATCCGGGGATCCGAAGAAAGCCTTCACTTCAGCTTTGGTGGTTTTGCCTTCCTGAATTTTAGACTGGACGCTTGTTTCCGTTTCGTTCTTAAGCTGCTGGTTTCCTGAGGATGCGCATCCTGCGAGAGTTGCTGCTAACGCGGCGGCTAATACTATTTTTTTCATTTTATGTTTCCGTTGATTGCAATCAGAAACATCCTAACATATTGCATTGACTATAAAAAACCCGACGAGGTGGCCGGTTAATATTATCATTTATTCCTTTTATGCTTCTAGAGCGCGCTGCAAATCAGCAAGGGTATCGATATCCCTGACAATTCCCTTATCCTCCAGCATTAGATCTGACACAGCCCCCTGACGACGTGCAGCCTGCACAATAGACCTCGCACCAGCCTCGCCGCGTAACGCGCGCAAGGCGGCATAATAGCGACGGTCAAAGCCCACCGGATGCCCGGGCTGATAACAGTAGTGCGGTACGACGAGAGAGGTGTGCGTCAGGGCGTGGGCAACGGCCCTTAGCGTGTCGGGTTGGATAAAGGGCAAATCGGCCGGCAAGATCAGCCAGCCGGAGGCCTCCGGTGTAGCCATCACGCCCAGCGCAATTGACTCACCCATCCCGGCAGTTCCCCCCTCGGGCCTCACCAGATGCCACTCAAGCCGCGAAGCCGTAACGGCGGCCAGGGTATGGTCCAGCACCCTTTGCCCGTTAAGCCTCGCCTCCAGTTTATGGCTCAGCCCGCCGGAGGCCAGAAAGCGTTCGCCGCGCCCGGCCGCCAGCACAATCACCACCGGGGCGGCCACTAACTTGCCGCTCCGGCCTGCCGCGTGGCGGCGATATCCGCCAGCACGGAGAGGGCCAGCGTGCTGGCATCCCGCGCCCGGGGAAAGAGGCCGATGGGGGCCTTAATCCTGGCGATATCCTCTTGATGCCAGCCCAGCGCGAGCAAGGTTTCGCTGCGCTGCGAATGGGTACGCTGGCTGCCCAGCGCGCCGATATAAAAGGGGCGAGCGCGCAGAGCGGCCTGCAATACTGGCAACTCTCGGTGGAGATCATGCCAGAGCAGCACCACGGCGGTATCCGCATCGATAAGGGGGTCTGAAGCGTCCGTAAAACCGGTTACCTCATAGCCTGCCGCCTGGGCCAGCGCGGCGGTCGCTTGCGCCTCGACCGACTGACCCTGCAGGACCAGCTGCACGCGGGGCCGATAGCCGCGTTCAAACCCGCCGCTGCGCCAGCCCGTCGTGACAGCGCCCTCTATCGCATCGAGCTGCTGCGTGGCGGGGCAATAATGCAAACCGGCCGGGGTACGTCTTTCCAGGCTGTTAAGGACCGCCAGCAGTGGGCGAGCTGAACGCAGCCGGTGAAGGGTGAGGATGATGCCGCCTCCGCAGGGTAAGACAATGTCAAACCAGGGCGATCCTTTGCCATACCGTATCTGGCGATCCTGACCTTTGACCAGGAGATCCAGCGCCTCGAAGGCCACAGCCGACTCCACGCAGCCGCCGGAAACGAAGCCACAATAGTGGCCATCGTCGCGCACGCACATCTGTGACCCCAGCGCGCGGGCCGCGCCGCCCTCGATATCGGTCAGGGTCACCAGCACGGCCTCTTTTCCGGCGGTGAGCGCCTCGACGGCAAAGCGCAGCACGGCGATGCTGTCATCGGTGACAAAGGCGCGGGAAGGGGAGGGAAGCGGCGCGTTGGAGGCAATGTTATTGAGCATCATGCCTCCCTTACACCGCATCCGGCAGGGCATCGATAAGCTTATCGAGGGTGATCGGGTAATCACGCACCCGCACGCCGGTAGCGTTATAGATAGCGTTGGCAATCGCCGCGCTCACCCCGCACAGCCCAAGCTCGCCGACCCCTTTGGCCTTCATGGGGGAGGAGATGGGATCGGTATCCTCAAGGAAAATGACCTCCTGCTCCGGAATATCGGCGTGAACCGGCACTTCGTAGGCCGCCATATCATGGTTGACGAAGTAACCCAGCCGCGTATCTACCGCCAGCTCCTCCATCAGCGCCGCGCCCAGCCCCATGGTCATCGCCCCGATCACCTGGCTGCGCGCGGTGATTGGATTGAGGATCCGCCCGGCGGCGCAAACGGCCAGCATCCGGCGCACCCGCACTTCACCGGTAGCGCTGTCCACGCCCACCTCGACGAAGTGTCCGGCAAAGGTGGACTGCTGATACTCCTTATCCAGATCGCCAAACTCGATGCTGTCCTCGGCGGTCAGCACGCCCGATTTTGCCGCCTCGGCCAGCGGCGCGCTGCGCCCTTGGGCGGATATCGTCTCGTCGGTAAATTCGGCTGTCGCCGGGTCGAAACCCAGCTGCCGGGCAATGGCTTCCCGCAGCTTCACGCAGGCGGCATACACGCCTGCGGTAGAGGTATTCGCCCCCCACTGGCCGCCCGATCCGGCAGAGACCGGGAAGCGTGAGTCGCCCAGCCGCACGTCGACCTTCTCCAGCGGCAGGCCCAGCATTTCGGCAGCGGTCTGCGCAATGATGGTATAGCTCCCGGTACCGATATCGGTCATGTCCGTCTCAACCGTCACGCTGCCATCAGCGTTGAGATGGACCCGCGCGCCGGATGTTGCCACCAGGTTGTTACGAAAGCCTGCCGCCATTCCCATACCTACCAGCCAGCGCCCATCGCGCACCTGGCCGGGCTGCGCGTGCCGTTTCTGCCAGCCAAAGCGTTCCGCCCCCGTCTGCAAGCATTCGACAAGCTGGCGACGAGAGAAGCGGCGCTCGGGGTTAGCCGGGTCGACCTGGGTGTCATTCAGAATGCGAAACGCAACCGGATCCACGCCCGCCTTGTCGGCAATTTCGTCGATAGCGATCTCAAGAGCCATCAGGCCGGGGGCCTCGCCCGGCGCGCGCATGGCATTGCCCTCAGGCAGATCAAGCGTGGCCAGCCGCAGGCCAGTATGGCGGTTTGCGCCAGCGTAAAGCAGCTCGGTTTGCTGGACTGCCGTTTCCGGCGTGCCGCCGGGAAGATTGCCCGACCAGCTATCATGCGCGATGGCGACAATCTTTCCTTCGGTGTCGGTACCGATACGGATGTGCTGGAGGGTGGCCGGACGATGGGTCGTGTTATTGGGGATCGTCGGCCTCGGCAGCATCACCTTGACCGGGCGCTTCACCGCCCGCGCCCCCAGCGCCGCCAGCAGGGCATCGCTGCGTAAAAAGAGTTTGCCGCCGAAGCCGCCGCCAATATACGGCGAAACGATGCGCACGTTCTCCGGCGGGATCTTCAGGGTCAGGGCCAGATCGGTACGGCACCAGTCAATCATCTGGTTTGAGGTCCAGACCGTGACGTTGTCGCCCTCCCAGACGGCCAAAGAGGCATGGGGCTCCATCGCCATATGGCTCTGGTCCGGAGTGGTGTAGATCGCGTCGAGCTTCACCGCCGCCGAAGCAAAGGCGGTGGCCACGTCCCCGACGTTTTTGTCAGGGGTATCCTCCGGCGGCTCGGTGACGGAAGCTTTTTCCGCCGCCAGATCGTAGGCACCCTGCGCTCGTTTACAGGTCACGTTGACCAGCGCTGCGGCCGCACGGGCCTGCTCGAAGGTCTCTGCCACCACCAGCGCTACCGCCTGATGGTAGTGCTCAATTTCAGGGCCGCCTAACAGGGTGGCGGTATTTTTCTCTCCCTTGCCAAGCGGTCCGGCGTTATCGGCGGTAATCACTGCCAGCACGCCGGGGGCCGCTTCCGCCGCCTTTGTGTCAATGGCGGTAATGCGCCCTTTGGCAATGGGGGCGCCGACGACGTGGCCGTAAGCAGCATCGGGGGCGATATCATGCCATTCGTACGCATAGTGCGCGCTGCCCGTGGTTTTACGTGGGCCGTCGATACGCGTATGGGGTTGGCCGACAACCCGAAGCGTGTCGATAGGGTTAGTGGTGGCGGGTTTGTCGAATTTCATGCGTTAGCCCTCGCTTCAGACAACACGGAGGCGAGCGTGCGCTTCGCCAGGGTGAGTTTAAAGGCGTTTTCAGGCGTGGGATGGGCATCCGCAAACAGCCTGTCATACACCGCCTGCGCCCCGTCCGGAAGGCGGGCATCTGCTTCATCCAGCCGCCACGGCTTATGGGCTACGCCGCCCAGGGCCACGCGGCCCGTGCCGTCAGGCTGAACGATGGCCGCCACCGACACCAGCGCAAAGGCATAGGAGGCGCGATCGCGCACTTTGCGGTAGATATGCGTTCCCCCTGGTGGCGGAGGCAGCGTGACGGCAACGATCATCTCTCCCGGCGTCAGGACGGTTTCCAGATGTGGCGTGGTGCCCGGGGCGCGCCACAATTCATCGACGGGAAAGGTCCGTGTCTTGCCGTCCGGATCGACCGTTTCGACTTTAGCGTCCAGTACGCGCATGGCGACCGCCATATCGCTGGGATGCGTGGCGATGCAGGCGTCACTTGCGCCCACCACCGCCAACTGGCGGCTATAGCCCTCGCGCGCCGCGCAGCCGCTGCCGGGCAGGCGCTTATTACAGGGTTGGTTGGTATCATAAAAATAGGGGCAGCGGGTTCGCTGCAGCAGATTACCGGCGGTGGTGGCCTGATTACGTAGCTGGCCGGAGGCCCCGGCAAGCAACGCCCGCGACAAGACCGCGTAATCTTTGCGCACCCGGGCATCGGCGGCCAGATCGGTATTACGCACCAGCGCCCCGATACGCAGACCGCCGTCGTCGGTGGCTTCAATGCTATCCAGTCCGAGATGGTTAATGTCGATCAGGTGGACGGGGGTTTCGATCTCCAGCTTCATCAAATCCAGCAGATTGGTCCCGCCGGCAATGAATTTTGCCCCCTCGTGGCGTTGGGCGCTCTGTGCAGCCTCGGCCGGGGTCTTTACGCGCTCATAGGTAAAGGCTCTCATGATTTCAGCTCCCCGGCGGCCTCTTCGATGGCGGCAAGAATGTTGGAATAGGCACCGCAGCGGCAGATATTGCCACTCATGCGCTCGCGCAGCTCGTCAGGGGTCATTTCCGGCGGCGAGACCAGATCGAGGGTCACGTGGCTCGGGATCCCGGCTTCGATCTCTTTTAATACGGCGACCGAAGAGCAGATCTGCCCCGGGGTGCAGTAACCGCACTGGTAGCCGTCGTGTTTAATAAAGGCGGCCTGCATGGGGTGCAGCGCCTCCGGGGTACCCAGCCCTTCAATGGTGGTGATATCGGCATCCTGGTGCATCACCGCCAGCGTCAGGCAGGCATTCAGACGGCGGCCATCCACCATCACGGTGCAGGCGCCACACTGACCGTGGTCGCATCCTTTTTTGCTGCCGGTCAGCTGCAGATTCTCACGCAGGGCATCCAGTAAGGTGGTACGGGTATCGACCTCCAGGGTTCGCGGTTCCCCGTTAACCGTAAAAGAGAGGGGAAGACGTTCAGCGGGGGGCGTGGCCGCAGGGCGCTCGTCACCAAACGCCATACCCGGCGCAACGGCGGCGGTGGCGGCGGTGCCCGCGCTGACTTTCAATAGGGTACGACGCGTCAGGCTAAAATCCTGCTCGCCTTCGTCAGGGGTATTGCCATGGTTGCTCATGCCAGGCCTCCGGTATCAAATGAGAAAAGTTATTCCTGAAACGCTTTTTTAAGCTTCAAGCATAGTCCCTGCTGTAGGCAGGATTATTCCTAATTCGTTTGTCGGGAGGCTGGCGCAGGCAGGCTAGTCCATGAGATAGCGGATAACGGTGACGCCCTCTTCTTGCCGTACGCGGGATTTTACCCGCCAGGTCTGTTCAATTTGCTCCGGGGTGAATACCGTTGCGGGCTCGCCGCTTGCCACGATCCGCCCGCCTTTAAGCAGCACCAGCCGCTGGCAGAATCGGGCCGCCAGGTTGAGGTCATGCAGCGCGACGACCACCGTCAGCGGCAGGCTGGCAATCAGGCGCATTAGCTCCAGCTGATGCTGAATGTCGAGATGGTTTGTCGGCTCATCCAGCAGCAGTACCTGCGGTTGCTGAGCCAGGGCGCGGGCGATTTGGCAGCGCTGGCGCTCGCCACCGGACAGGTGACGCCACTGCCGATCGCGCAGCGACGTGAGCTGCATCAGGCGCAGCGCCTCTGCCACAGCCTGCTCATCTTCGGCGTGCCAGCCCTGTAAAAGCCGGCGATGTGGGGTACGTCCCAGGGCGACAATCTGCCCGACGCTGAGATCCCCATCCACCTCGGCATACTGCGTAACAAACGCCATCTGACGGGCGCGCTGCCTGAGGGGGAGGGCATCAAGGGCAATCCCATTCAGGCGTACCTGCTGCGCACCGGCGGGCAGCAGCCCGGCCAGACAGCGGAGCAGGGTCGACTTCCCCGAACCGTTTGGCCCCAGCAGGCCAACACGCTGCCCGGCGCTCACCTCCAGATCGATACCATGGAGTACAGTTTTTGATTGCAACTGCACCTGCAGTCCCTTCGCTGAGATATTCATCTTTTTCTCTCCCGGCTGCGCCACAGTATCAGGACAAACGCGGGAGCCCCCACCAGCGCGGTGACCACGCCGATCGGCAGCACCTGGTGGGCGATCAACGTCCGGGAAACCATATCCGCGAGGATCATAAAATGGCTGCCAATAAGAAAGGTTAAAGGAATGGATCGCTGATGGCCCGGGCCGCTCACCATGCGCGAGATATGTGGGATCACGAGACCGACAAAGCCCACGGCGCCGATGGTGCTGACCATCACGGCGGTGATCAGCGCGCAGGTTAGCAATAACACCACGCGTACCCAGGTGACCGGGACCCCAAGGGTGGTAGAGACTTCATCGCCGAAGGTAAAGGTATCCAGCGCCCGGGAGAAAGCCATGATTATGAGCAATCCCGCCAGCGTAACCGCCAGCGCCAGTAAAGCATCGGGCCAGCGCACCCCGCTCAGGCTCCCCAGCAGCCAGAACATGACGCTGCGTGACTGCTCGGCGTTGGCCGAGGTGCTTACCACATAGGCGGTCAGCGCGTTAAACAGCTGGGTACCGGCAATGCCCGCCAGCAAAATGCGCGGCGGGCTGTCGGTCATGCCGCGGGTAATGACCATGATCAGCCCAAAAGCGCCGCAGGCGCCGAGAAAGGCACCGCTGCTGACGCCCAGCGTGGTACCGCCGATGCCCAGCAACATCACGCAGACTGCCCCCAGCGACGCCCCGGCGGAGATGCCCAGCAGATAGGGCTCCGCCAGCGGGTTGCGTAGAATAGATTGCAAGACCAGCCCGCACAGGGCCAGCCCGCCGCCGCTGCAGGCCGCCATCAGCGCCCGGCTCATGCGATACTCCCAGACAATACCCGCCTCCACCTGGGGAAGGTCGAAGGCGGTCAACCCTAACCCGTTAAGAATGGCCTGGCCTGCCGTGATAAAGGAGACCGCCATCTCCCCCTGAGTGGCGGCGAGCACCAGCATCAAGGGTAGCGCCAGCACGCCTGCCGCCAACAGCGTGCGGTATCGCCAGCGCGGAGGTGAGACGGGCAGACGCATGGCCAGAGTGCTCATGGCTGCGCCTGGAAGGTGGCCAGCTGTTGACCGATCAGCTCGACCGCATCCACGTTGCGCAGAGACGGATTTAACGACATGGCCGGCACCACGATGATGTGGTTATTTTTGACCGCAGGAATATGTTGGGTAACCGGATCGCTGCGTAAAAAGCCCTTTTTCACCGCGACGTCATCGGCGGGATAGAGCCGCCGCGCCATCTCAGCTATGACGATAATATCCGGCTGCGCCTGGGCAATACGCTCCCAGGTGACGGCAGGCCACTCGTCGTGCGAGTCGATAACATTGTTCAACCCCAGGGTCTTTCCGATCCAGCCCGGCGCGCCAAAATTGCCCGCAACCCAGGGATCGCCGTTCAGGCGGCTACTGGAGAACCAGAACAGCACCTTCAGCGGTGTTTTCCGCTGGCTGGCGGCCTCTTTTTGCGCCTTTTCGATGCGTTGCGTCAACGCCTTGATCAGGCTGTCGCCCTGCTGGGGGACGGCAAACAGCATAGCCAGCTCGCGGATTTCGCGTTCAATTTCTGCAATGGAGAAGGGGGTGCTGCGCGCGCCATCTCCGTTCGAGCTGTCGGTGACGCGCTTGCCAATGCAATCCGCAGGGGAGATCCAGGTGTTGATCCCGAGCGCGGCGAACTGGTCGCGGGTGCCCACTTCGCCCTGGGGGCCGATATGCCAGTGATACTGGGCCAGTACCAGCTCCGGTTTCTGCGCGACCACCGCCTCAAAGGAGGGGGCGTTATCGGCAAGCTTTTTCAGCCCTTTGCCCAGGGGGGCAAGCGTATCCGGTAAGGCGCCAAACCATACCGAGGTAGCGGCAATTTTCTTCTCCAGACCCAGCGCCAGCAGCAGCTCGGTTTCATGTTGCCCCACGGTCACAACGCGTTCTGGTGGGTGAGTAAATGTGTGTTTGACGCCGCAATTCTCCAGCGTCAGCGGGAAGGGGCCAGCCGCAAAAGCCTGGGCGGTGAACAGGAGCCATGCAGATGCAGCCAGGGAAAGTAAATGTTTAACGAACACGTGCCAAACCTCAAAAATGTTATGTTATAACATAATACATGTAGTGTGGCGGGGTTCAACCCCTGAACAGAGCAAAGCGTCGATCGCGGGAGAGGAGGAAGTATGAAGATGCAACGGGCGCAGTCGGACGCTGCGCCCGTGAAGGTTACTGCGTGGCGCGCTTTTGCAGGCCGTCGAGCAACGCCTGATGGAAGCGCACCGGGTCCTGCATCTGCGGTGCATGGCCCATATCGTCAAACTCTATCAGAGTGGCATGGGGGATCCGCTTCGCCGTCTCTTTCCCGAGCACCGCGTAGTTCCCCAACTGCTGGCGAATTTCAGGCGGGGCGAGATCCTTGCCGATGGCGGTATTGTCTTTGGTGCCGATCATCAACAGCACCGGCATCTTCAGTTCACTGAACTCATACATCACCGGTTGGGTGTAGATCATGTCGTAGAGCAGGGCGGAGTTCCACGCCACGCGCGCTTTACCGGGGCCGTTATTCAACCCGGCCAGCATCGTAACCCAGCGTTCGTACTCCGGCTTCCACTCCCCGGCGTAATAGGTATTCTTTTCGTACTGACGAATGCCCTCGGCGCTGGTTTTCAGCTCACGCTGGTTCCACTCATCAACGGTGATATGCGGTACGCCGCGCGCTTTCCAGTCTTCCAGCCCTATTGGGTTCACCATCACCAGCTGCTCGACCTGCTGCGGCCACATCAGCGCGTAGCGGGTGGCGAGCATGCCGCCGGTGGAGTGGCCGATAACCGTCACCTTATCAACGCCCAACTGCTTCAGAAGGGCGTGGGTATTATCTGCCAGCTGCTGAAACGTATACTGATACTGTTCCGGCTTGGTGGATTTGCAAAAACCGATCTGATCCGGGGCGATGACCCGATAGCCGCTGGCGCTCAGGGCTTTGATGGTAGCCTCCCAGGTACCGGCACAGAAGTTTTTACCGTGCATCAGCACCACGGTGCGGCCATTCGCGTTCTCGGGTTTGACATCCAGATAAGCCATATCCAGACGCTGTTTCTGCGAGGTAAACGTAAAGTGCTGAACCGGCCACGCGTAGTCAAAGCCTTCCAGTTTCTCCCCGTAAGCCGGGGCATCGCCCGCCAGCGCCGGAGTGGAAAGGGCAACGAAAAGCGCAAGGCAGGATAATCGTCGTGCAGTCATGCAGGCTCTCCCATAGCAAAGAGTGAAAGTGAACAACAATGACACACTGTAGAGCACCAGACGGAACGGGGGTGTAAAGCGGGGTAAAGATGGCCGGGGCTGCGGTAATTTCCGCAGCCCGCTGGAAGGTTATTCCCAGTTATCCAGTACGCGCTGGCGTACTGCTTCAGGGTAACCCTGGTCAAAGGAGGCATGCAGATGACGTTTCTCCTGCAGGGTATCAAAGACCACTTTCGCCCCTTTGCCTGCGATGTACTCCGCTTCGTCATAGCATTGAGGCAGGCGTATCACTCGCTGGTCATCAAAGACCACGCGGCGGCCTACCGGGTGCACGCGGGTCGACAGCACCCATACCACTTCTCGCAGGTTGGTAGGATCGAAATCGTCATCCACCACGTACACTTTCGGGATAAAGACCATCGCATCGGTGTTAAATAGCACCTCGCCAATGCGGCGGCTTAACGCTTCGCTACTGACGCCGGGCAGCCGTTCGCGCCAGTTTTGCGGCACCACCACCAGCAGCCAGTGCACGGTGGAATCCTCTGGGATCCAGGCGGTTGTAATCGGCAGGTTTGCCTCGCGCAGCGAGGTCAGCGCATCGGCGGCCAGGCCCATCGCCCAGAGGGTATGTGATTCGTCGGTAGGACGCCCCGTTATCGACATGGGCCAGATAGGATCGTCCCGGTGGGTAATGGTCTCTACGTGGAAGGTAGGCTGCGCGGACGAGCCTTCTCCCAGATAGCCGCCGTACTCCCCATATGGCCCCTCCTGGCAATCCCGTTCGATGGAGACATGCCCCTCGATAACAATTTCGGCCGTGGCGGGAACGTCCAGATCGATGCCGATCGCCCTTACCACCGGCACTGGCGCTCCCGCCAGCGTACCAATGTAGTCCGCTTCATCCGCATGTGCCGGAATGGGAATACCGGACACGCACGAAATTGCTGGCGCAGGGCCCTGCACCAGCGCATAGGGCATTGGCTGACCCAATTTCACCCATTCGCCCCAGATCTGGCCAATATGCTGGCTTGGCACGATCAGCCCCACCATACGTTTGCCGTCCACCTTCATTACCCGGGCGATAGACCAGTTCACCCATTTACCGTCTGGGGTTTTGACAATCAGCGTGCCCCAGGTGTTGGCATAACGGCCACCGTCTTTATCATGGGCAAACGGGATAGGGAAACGATCGAGGCTGGCGTCGTCGCCGCGCAAAATGTTCTGATGGCAAAGGGCATCGGCAGATCCCACGCGTACCGGCGGTATGCCGGGCTGACTGCGCGCGGCGGATAACGCTTCGATAATTTGCGGGCCAGTGGACTCGGGTGCCAGCCCCAGGGACATCGCCACACGGGCATAGGGCATGTCGCTGCGGGAGGAGAGGCTGGCCGGGGCGCCAAACAGACGAAAACCGGGCGCTACGCCGGCAACCTTATGAAATAGCGGGGCAGGGGACTGACGTTCATAGCTGCGACGCGTGATGGCGCTCGGCTCAAAATCACCGTCAACTTCCCGGCGGACGTGCATGATATCGCCCATCTCATCCAGGGCATCAATAAAGCTTCTTAAATCATCGTAATATTTCATCTGACTTTCCTTAAGTCCTGGGACGCGGTTCGCCCCAACGTTGCGTTAATGCGTTATCCAGCCCGAACTGATCGAGGATGCGCGACGCGCAGTGGTTAATGATGTCGTCGGTGCTTTGCGGGTGGTTGTAAAAAGCGGGCATGGGCGGCAACATCATGGCGCCCGCACGGGTCAGGGCGAGCATGTTCTCCAGATGGATAGCGTTGAGCGGCGACTCACGCGGCACCAGCACCAGCTTGCGCTGCTCTTTTAAGGTGACGTCGGCGGCGCGGGCAATTAAACCATCACCGTAGCCACAGCGAATGGCGGCGAGGGTTTTCATGCTACAGGGCACGACGATCATCCCATCCACCCGAAACGAACCGCTGGAGATGGCCGCCGCCTGGTCATGTTCGCTGTAACTCTTTGAGGCGGGGGCCAGAACCTCCTGTACACTGTAGGGCGTTTCCAGTTGGAGGGTTGCGCGTGCCCATTTCGAGATGACCAGATGCGTCTCGACGCCCAGCTCTTTGAGCGCGGCCAGTACGCGCACACCAATGGCGGCGCCGGTTGCGCCCGTCATGCCAACAACAATTTTCATGGGGTTTATAAGAACCTTTATGATATAGTTTGAACTTAAACTGTTTGTGTTCGAACTATATGGTTATCGATTCAGGGAGTCAAGACAGCCAATGTCAAATCATCGCGACTTAATTCATGCCGCGCCGCTGTGGCCGCACGGTGATAGCTCACTTATGCACCTGATGCGCCGGGCGGGGCAGCACGCCACGCTCTGCTGGAGTCAGTGCGTGGACACGGGATTATCTGCCGTCCAGTACGCCATTCTGGTGGTGCTGGCCGAGGAGACCTCTTGCGATCAGCAAACGCTGGGCAGCCGGGCGGGCTTTGATAAAGCCACCGGCACCTATGTGATTGATCGTATGAGTAAGAGTGGATTACTGTCGGTGCAGACCGATCCCGACAACCGCAGGCGCAAGCTGGTCTCGATGAGTGCGGAAGGCGAGGCGATGCTGGCGAAGATGATTACGCAGGCAAAACAGGCTGAAAACGTGATTACTGAAGGAATGAGTGCGCAGGATATTGCCGATCTGAAGCGACTTCTAAGCAAGATTGGTGGCCTGCAGGCGCCCTGAAAGGGCGTCCCACAGGATCAAGGTCAGGCGACCGCGCGGGCGTTCTCTTCGATATCCGCACTGACGCGCACGTCGTCGGCATCAAAGATCATGCAGTGGCGATCGTCAAAAGCGAGTTCAATCTTCTGCCACGGGGCAAATTTCACGTCGCCCGGCAGGAGGATCTTCACGTTGTCGTGACCATAACACTGACCGAACAGATAGGTATTGTTACCCAGTCGCTCCACCACTTCGCAGTTAAAGGTGATGCGCGTCCCCAGGCGGGTATCGGTGGTTAAATGTTCCGGACGAATGCCCAGCGTCACCTGACTACCGGGGGCGAGCGGGGAGGTCTGGATCGCCAGGGTCAGAGAATGTTGCTGCGACAGGCTCACGGTCAGCTCCCCGGGTTGCCAGGCGGTGACGGTGGCGGGCAGGAAGTTCATTTTGGGTGAGCCAATAAACCCGGCGACAAACTTGTTCACCGGTTTGTAATAGAGATCCATCGGGGCGCCCATCTGCTCCACTTTGCCGTAATTCATCACCACAATTTTGTCGGCCAGCGTCATCGCCTCTATCTGATCGTGGGTGACATAGACCATGGTGGTTTTCAACTCCTGGTGCAGGCGCGCCAGATGCAAGCGCATCTCCACGCGCAGTTCCGCATCCAGGTTGGAGAGGGGTTCATCGAACATAAAAACGCGTGGGTTACGCACAATCGCGCGGCCTATGGCTACACGCTGACGCTGGCCGCCGGAGAGCTGCTTTGGTTTACGGTCCAGAAGATGCGAGAGCTGTAACGTTTTGGCCACCATCTCAACCTGATGGCGAATCTGATCTTTAGGCACCTTATTCACTTTTAGCCCGTAGCCCATATTCTCGGCCACCGTCATATGCGGATAGAGCGCATAGGACTGGAATACCATCGCCACGCCGCGATGAGACGGCGCCACGTCATTCATCACCTCGTTGCCAATCAGCACTTCACCTTCGCTCACCTCTTCCAGACCGGCAATCATCCGCAGCAGGGTCGATTTTCCGCAGCCAGAAGGGCCGACGAAAACGGCAAACTCACCGTCCTGAATATCCAGATTCACATTGTGCAGCGTAACGGTGTCGCCAAAACGTTTGGTGACACTCCTCAATTGTATATTCGACATTAACGTTCCCCGGTAAGCCGTCGTTTCTGTCGTTTGTGTATTACGTATAACAATTCACAAAGACGTTGTCCGGCGGCGCAAATTATCTGTCACGACTATAACTTCCTCTATTTGCATGCCCTATACAGATATTTCATTAATGTTATGAGGATCACACAACTTACAGTTTTTTGTAGAGTTATCATGATGTGAAGGGTAGCGTATAACAAACCAAAGAGGTCAGGCATCATTCTTCGCAGGCCAGCTATAGCAGGTTTTGCAGGCGCAAGGATAGATCGCCTGGCACCATAACAACCCTAAAATTGTTATACCTTCACATGAGGTTGATAATGAAAAAGAACATTCTCGCTGCTCTTATCCTCTCTGCTATCGCCACCGTTCAGGTTCATGCCGCGCAGCAACTTAACGTCTGGGAAGACATCAAGAAATCTTCAGGCATCAAAGATGCGGTGAGCGACTTTGAAAAGCAGTACGACGTTAAGGTCAACGTGCAGGAAATGCCCTACGCACAGCAGCTGGAAAAACTGCGTCTGGATGGCCCGGCAGGTATCGGCCCGGATGTCCTGGTCATCCCTAATGATCAACTGGGCGGGGCCGTGGTGCAAGGGTTGTTAACCCCCCTGAATATGGCGGCTGGCGCGACTGAGCAGTACACACCGGCGTCAATTAACGCTTTCAAAATGGATAACGTCCTCTATGGCGTGCCTAAAGCGGTCGAAACGCTGGTCTTAATCTACAACAAAGACCTCATCGACAAACCGCTGGATAGCCTGCAGGCGTGGTACGACTTTTCTAAGCAACAGCGGGCGAAGGATCAGTACGGCCTGCTGGCGAAATTTGACCAGATTTACTACAGCTGGGGCGCGATTGAGCCGATGGGCGGCTACATCTTCGGTAAAAATGACAAAGGCGGCTATAACCCGCAGGACGTTGGGCTGAACAAACCGGGCGCGGTCGAAGCGGTTACCTTCCTGAAAAAATTCTATGCCGACAATGTCTTCCCGGCGGGGATTATCGGCGACAACGGCCTGAACGCCATCGACTCCCTGTTTACCGAGAAAAAAGCGGCGGCGGTGATCAACGGCCCCTGGGCTTTCCAGCCGTATGAAGCCGCGGGCATCAACTACGGCGTGGCGCCACTGCCGACCCTGCCGGATGGTAAGCCGATGAGCTCATTCCTGGGTGTGAAGGGCTATGTGGTCTCGACCTGGAGTAAAGACAAAGCGCTGGCGCAGAAATTCATCGAGTTTATTAATCAGCCGCAGTACGTAAAAACCCGCTACGTGGCCACCCGTGAGATCCCACCGCTGACGGCAATGATTGACGATCCGCTTATCAAGAATGACGAGAAAGCCAGCGCGGTGGCGGTGCAGGCCGCGCGTGCATCTGCCATGCCGGGCATTCCGGAGATGGGTGAAGTGTGGGGCCCGGCAAACGCTGCGCTGGAGCTGAGCCTTACCGGTAAGCAGGATCCGAAAGCGGCGCTGGATGGCGCAGAAAAACAGGTTCAGATGCAGATCGAAGCCATGCAGGCCAGCAATCAGTAATTGTCAGAGGTAACAAAACGGGCGCCCCCGCGCCCGTTTTTTGAAAGGAGTGGTCAGTGAGTATCATCCCAGAAAATTATGCCAGCGCGCGGCCAGCCGGGCGTCATGCCTGGTGCGGCCTGCTGTTGGCGCTCATCCCGGGTTTCGGCCAGTTTTATCATCGCCAGTGGCTCAAGGGCGTTATCTTTCTCGTGCTGCTGGTAAGCTTTGTCGGCGTGTTTGCAGACTTCCTGGGCGAAGGGCTTTGGGGGCTGGTGACGTTAGGCGAAGAGGTACCGCGCGACAACTCTATTTTCCTGCTGGCAGAAGGGATTATCAGCGTGCTGATCATCGCCTTCGGCGTGGGACTTTATGCGCTTTCGCTGCGGGACGCGTGGGCCAACGGTCGTAAACGTGACGAGGGACAACAGCTTAACAGCGTGCGCAAGCAGTACCAGATGCTGCTGAGCGAAGGCTTCCCCTATCTGATGATCTCGCCCGGCTTTATTCTGCTGGTGTTTGTGGTGGTCTTTCCGATTCTGTTCGGGTTTGCCATCGCCTTCACCAACTACAACCTCTATCACACGCCGCCGGCGAAGCTGGTGGACTGGGTTGGTTTCAAGAACTTTATCAACATTTTCACCCTCTCCATCTGGCGTTCCACCTTCCTGGACGTGCTGCAGTGGACGGTGGTCTGGACGCTGCTGGCGACCACGCTGCAGTGTTCCGTCGGCGTGCTGTTAGCCATCCTGGTGAACCAGAAAGATCTGCGCTTCAAGCCGCTTATCCGCACCATCTTTATTCTGCCGTGGGCAGTGCCGGGTTTTGTCACTATTCTGGTGTTCGCCGGCATGTTTAATGACTCTTTTGGTGTCATCAACAATGCCATTCTGGCCTTCTTTGGTATTGCACCCAAGGCGTGGATGACCGATCCGTTCTGGACCAAAACCGCGCTGATCATGATGCAGACCTGGCTCGGCTTCCCGTTTGTTTTCGCCATGACCACCGGCGTGCTGCAGGCGATCCCGGACGATCTCTACGAAGCCGCCACCATGGATGGCGCCAGCAGCTTTACCCGACTGCGCACCATTACGTTGCCGCTGGTACTCTACGCCATTGCTCCGATCCTGATCACCCAATACACCTTTAACTTCAATAACTTCAACATTATCTACCTGTTCAACAACGGCGGGCCGGCGGTAGTGGGGTCGAATGCCGGCGGGACGGATATTCTGGTGTCGTGGATCTATAAGCTCACCATGTCTTCGTCCCAGTATGCGATTGCCGCAACTATCACCATCCTGCTGTCGATCTTTGTCGTCGGGCTGGCGCTGTGGCAGTTCCGTGCCACCAAATCGTTCAAAAATGACGACATGGCATAGGAGAGAGAACAATGGCTCAATCACAAAGTATTAAACGTGAGAAGTGGCTCCGCCTCTCGCTCTCCTGGCTGGTGATCCTGCTGGTCTCCACCGTCATTATCTATCCACTGGTGTGGACGGTAGGGGCTTCGCTGAACGCGGGCAACAGCCTGCTCAGTTCGTCGATCATCCCGGAAAATCTCTCATTCCAGCACTATGCCGACCTGTTCAATGGCCAGGTGAACTATATGACCTGGTACTGGAACTCGATGAAAATCAGCTTTATGACCATGGTGCTGACGCTAATCAGCGTGAGTTTTACCGCCTATGCCTTCTCGCGTTTTCGCTTTAAGGGGCGGCAAAACGGGCTGATGCTGTTTTTGCTGCTGCAGATGATCCCGCAGTTCTCGGCGCTGATTGCCATTTTCGTCCTCTCGCAGTTGCTGGGGTTGATCAACAGCCACCTGGCGCTGGTGTTGATTTACGTCGGCGGCATGATCCCGATGAACACCTATCTGATGAAAGGGTATCTGGATGCGATCCCGAAAGATTTGGACGAATCGGCCCGCATGGATGGTGCCAGTAACTTCCGTATCTTCATTGAGATCATTATGCCGCTGTCAAAGCCGATTCTGGCGGTGGTGGCGCTCTTCTCCTTCACCGGGCCGCTGGGGGATTTCATTCTTTCCAGCACCATTTTGCGTACCCCGGACAAATACACCTTACCCATCGGGCTTTATAACCTGGTGGCACAAAAAATGGGTGCCAGTTACACCACCTACGCGGCAGGGGCAGTGCTGATTGCCGTGCCGGTGGCGATCCTCTATCTGGCGTTACAAAAATACTTCGTCTCCGGCCTCACCTCCGGCAGTACCAAAGGATAAGCACATGAAAAGATTCCAGCCCGCTCTGCTTGCGCTCTGCCTCTCGTGCGGATTTGCCGCCAGCACCTTCGCTGCTGATGCGCTGAAAACCCGTCCGTTTAACGGCATGCCGGATGATTTTATCAAAGGCGCGGATATCTCCACCTTGCTGGAGGCCGAGCAGCATGGGGCGACGTTTTACAATGCGCAAAACCAGAAGCAGGACGCCATCGCGATTCTGAAAGCGAACGGTGTGAATTACGTACGCCTGCGCCTGTGGGTTGACCCGCAGGACGGCCAGGGCAATACCTATGGCGGCGGCAGCAACAACCTGGAGAACACGCTCGCGCTGGCAAAACGCGTAAAGGCCCAGGGGATCAAATTACTGCTCGATTTCCACTACAGCGATTTCTGGACCGACCCGGGCAAACAGTACAAACCAAAAGCCTGGGAGAAGATGGACTATCCGCAGCTTAAAACGGCGATCCACGATTACACCCGCGACGTCATCGCCCGCTTCAAGAAAGAGGGTGTGTTGCCGGATATGGTGCAGATTGGCAACGAAATTAACGGCGGGATCCTCTGGCCGGAGGGAAAGAGCTGGGGGCAAAACGGCGGGGAGTTTGACCGCTTAGCCGGGCTGCTGAATGCGGCCATCGACGGCCTGAAAGAGAACCTCACCGAGGGCGAGCAGGTGAAAATTATGCTGCATCTGGCTGAAGGTACGAAAAATGACACCTTCCGCTGGTGGTTTGATGAAATCACAAAGCGTAACGTGCCGTTCGATATTATCGGCCTGTCAATGTACACCTACTGGAACGGCCCCCTCAGCGCGCTGAAGGCCAACATGGATGACATCAGCCAACGCTACAACAAAGATGTGATCGTAGTGGAAGCCGCCTATGGCTATACCCTGGAAAACTGTGACAACGCAGAAAATAGCTTCCAGGCCAAAGAAGAGAAAGATGGCGGTTATCCTGGCACCGTCCAGGGCCAGTACGACTATATACACGACCTCATGCAGACCGTTATTGATGTGCCGGCGCAGCGTGGCAAAGGCATCTTTTATTGGGAGCCAACCTGGATTGCCGTTCCGGGTACCACATGGGCCACTAAAGCTGGCATGAGATATATCCACGATGAGTGGAAAGAGGGCAATGCCCGCGAGAATCAGGCCCTGTTTGATTGTCAGGGAAAAGTGTTGCCATCAATGACGGTATTTAAATAATCCCCCTCTGATTTCAGGAAGCTGTAAATATGACTAAATTCGCGCCTTTATTTCCTAAGGTTGCTGCGTTACTGCATGGCGCCGATTATAACCCGGAACAATGGGAAAATTACCCCGGTATTATTGAAAAAGACATTACCATGATGCAGCAGGCAAAATGTAATGTGATGTCAGTCGGGATATTTAGCTGGGCGAAACTCGAACCGCGCGAAGGGGAATATGATTTTGCCTGGCTGGATGCGGTAATTGAGAAACTTTACGCGGCGGGTATTCATATATTCCTCGCCACCCCGAGCGGTGCGCGTCCGGCGTGGATGTCGCAAAAATATCCGGAAGTGCTTCGGGTAGGGCGTGACCGCGTACCGGCGCTGCACGGTGGGCGACACAACCACTGCATGACCTCGCCGGTCTATCGTGAAAAAACGCTGAAGATTAATCGCCTGCTGGCGGAGCGCTACTCGCAGCACCCCGCCGTGCTGGGCTGGCATATCTCTAACGAATATGGTGGCGAGTGCCACTGCGGCCTGTGTCAGCAAAAATTCCGCGACTGGCTGAAAGCGCGTTATAAGACGCTGGATGCACTCAACCATGCGTGGTGGAGCACCTTCTGGAGTCACACCTACACGGACTGGTCGCAAATTGAATCGCCCGCGCCGCAGGGTGAGGTCTCCATCCACGGCCTGAATCTGGACTGGCGACGCTTTAACACCGCGCAGGTGAGCGACTTCTGCCGTCATGAAGTGGCGCCACTCAAAGCGGTAAATGCCGACCTGCCGGTGACTACCAACTTTATGGAGTACTTTTACGATTACGACTACTGGCAGCTGGCGAAAGAGATCGATTTTATCTCCTGGGACAGCTATCCGATGTGGCACCGTGAGAAAGAGGAAACGACGCTGGCCTGCTACACCGCCATGTATCACGACATGATGCGTTCGCTTAAAGGCGGCAAGCCTTTTGTGCTGATGGAGTCTACGCCCAGCACCACCAACTGGCAGCCCATCAGTAAGCTGAAAAAACCGGGGATGCACATCCTCTCGTCTTTACAGGCGGTGGCTCACGGGGCGGATTCGGTGCAGTATTTCCAGTGGCGTAAAAGCCGCGGCTCGGTAGAGAAGTTCCACGGGGCAGTTATCGACCATGTGGGGCATCTGGATACCCGCGTCGGGCGTGAGGTGAGCAAGCTCGGCGATATGCTGGCGCGTCTGTCGGCGGTGGCGGGTTGCCGCACCGAGGCGCGGGTGGCCATTGTCTTCGACCAGCAGAGCCGCTGGGCGATGGACGATGCCGCAGGCCCGCGCAATATGGGCCTGGAGTACGAAAAAACCGTGAATGAGCACTACCGTCCCTTCTGGGAGAAAGGCATTGCCGTTGACGTGATCGATGCCGACCAGCCGTTGAGCCAGTACGCGCTGGTGATTGCCCCTATGCTCTACATGGTCCGCCAGGGATTCGCCGAACGCGCCGAAGCCTTTGTGGCCGAGGGAGGCCATCTGGTCACGACCTACTGGAGCGGTATTGTGGATGAAACCGATCTCTGCTTTACGGGCGGCTTCCCTGGCCCGCTGCGCAAGCTGCTCGGGATCTGGGCGGAAGAGATCGACTGTCTGGGCGAGGGGGAACGTAACCTGGTGCAGGGGCTGGCGGGCAATGCGTCGGGTCTGCAGGGGCCGTACCAGGTGCGTCATCTCTGCGAGCTGATCCACACCGAAACCGCCCAGACGCTGGCGACCTACCGGGATGATTTTTATGCCGGTCGACCGGCGGTAACGGTTAACCGCTTTGGCAACGGCAAAGCCTGGCACGTGGCGTCGCGCAACGATCTGCAATTCCAGCGTGACTTCTTCGCAGGCATTATTAACGAACTGGCGCTGCCGCAGGCCGTCGATGCTGACTTCCCACCGGGCGTGGTGGCTACCGCCCGTACTGATGGCGAGAGTACCTGGGTATTTGTGCAGAACTTCACGGCGCAGCAGCAGTTGATCACGCTGCCAGAGGGCTATACCGACAGTATGACCGATGCCGTGGCGGTGGGCGAAACCGTGCTCCTGCCGTGGGATTGTCGCGTGCTGAAGCGCAGGGCATAACGCCCGGCGCCACGCATAACACGCCTGCTCAAATGAGCAGGCATTTTTTTACCCCTGGATACCCTAAATCATTCGGCTTGCAGACCAGGATGCGTATCGCGTTTGCAGCGTGAAGGATGACGGATATAACTGAGAGGCTACTGATGGATACCAAAATCACTCAGCGTTTAATTCCGGCGTTTGGCGGAGAAGAGAATATCGAACATATCGAAGCCTGTATTACCCGCCTGCGCGTCACGGTAAAAGATTTAAATAAGGTTGACTCGCAGGCAATACAGGAGGAGGGGGCGTTAGGGGTCATTATTATTGGGCAACAAGTCCATGCGATATTTGGCCGACAATCCGATACCTTGCGCCAATTACTCGACGACCATTTTAATGGCCGTAAATAAATAAAAAAAACGGGATAGCCAATAAATGGTTATCCCGTAAAGGCCAAAATAACTACCCAGTGTTGGAGATAAAATAATGATAACAGGCAAATCAGAGAATAATGCTTACCACCAGGCTTCAACCTGGATGCCAAAGTTCCAGTTATTATTCGCGGTGCCATCCTGGAATGATTGACCCTTCTCAGAGTCATTCAGATAAGAGGCAAACACGCGCAGTTCCGGACGCGACATAAAATCAGGGCCATCCGCCAGACCCAGAGCGATGGTGTACTTCTCGCCGCTCTGTTTGTATTTCGCGCCGTCGGTGTAGGTGTCTTTCTGATAGAACCCGCCTACCTCGCCGATAAGACGCACATACTCCGTAAACTGATACTGCGCGCGGCCGACGAGGGAGATCAGGCGTGACTTCTCGGTGTAGAGGGTGGTGTCATCCGCCGAGCCCCAGGTGAGAACGTGGTTGAAAGAGAGCTTATCGGTGATGGGAATCAAGCCGGTGTTGATAACACGGTAACCCGAAGCATCGTTGACATAGTTCCACATGTCATACCAGCCTCCGCCCTGAGAGACCATATTCTGCGCCAGCCCTTTGTTGGCATACTGCAGCACCAGCTTGTTATAGCCGCCCAGCATCTCCTGGCTAATCTCGCCGGTGACCATCACGCCGTTATCAGCGTCATACAAGCCGCCGTACTCTTTCTGCTTGTTGGTGGGGTTTGGCATCGCGTAATCGATGCCCACTTCGGTCCACGCGCCTGCCCAGGGTTTCCAGCCGGCGTAGCGTACGTCGATATAGTTGATGTTGACATCGTTGTCACCATCCACGCGGTAATCCACGTCATTGGCATCGCCACGGATCCACGCCACGGAGATGGCACCGGGGCCGAGGGTATAGTTTTCAATACCGGCACCGGCGCCGGAAATGTTCCAGTATTTGGTATCAATGATGTGCAGGTCATGACGCTGGTAATAGCGTTTACCGCCCCAAATTACCGCGTTAGGATCGCCCGGGATCAGCCCTTTGATCTGCAGATTGAGCTGACGCAAGCCGAACTCGGCGTCGTCATCCAGGGTCGATTCGTTGTCATTCGAGCCATCGGACACCATGCTGACCATACTGTCGAGGTAAAAACTGACATCGTTCTTCTTGTAAACTTCTGAGCCTAACTCCAGCTCACCGTAGGTGTCGGTCTCGTTACCCAGACGACCAATCTTGTTTTTTTGCCACTCTTCCATCCCGCCATCCCGCGAGACGCCCACACCAGAGCGAAGATATCCATGGAAATCAATAGGTACTGAAGACGCCGCTAACAGCGAAGGTGAGGCCAGCGCAGCCGCCAACGCAACGGATACAGAGCGGATCGTAGTGTTCATTGTAACCCTCTTATTGTTTTGTAATACGTTCACAAATACGCTGTCATAAAATGCCTAAACCCTTTCTGTGGCAATTGTGATGTCATAAATGTGTGATTAAGTGCAAATAAAACAGCGAGATTTGTTACGAGAGATGAGATTCAGACAGAAATGTGGCAATGTGAGCGTCATACTTTTTTAGAGCGTGAGCCGCGCAATGATGCTGCGATGAGCGTTTTTTTAAATGGCCCCTGTTACAATCAAACAATAACGACACAAGGAACCGGACCATGAAGTCGAAAAGCGCGACGTTAGAGGATGTGGCTCGCCATGCGGGCGTCTCCTATCAGACCGTGTCCAGGGTACTGAACAAATCTGCCAATGTATCCGAAGCCACGCGCCACAAGGTGGAGAAAGCCATTGAAATACTGCGTTATGTTCCGAACCGGCTGGCACAGCAACTGGTCGGCAAGCAGACGCAGACCGTAGGGCTGGTCACCATATCCCTGGCCCTGCATGCCCCTTCACAGGTGGCGGCGGCGGTAAAACGCTATGCCAATCTTGAAGGTTACCAGGTGCTGATCTCCATGATCGATGAGAACGTCAACCACAGCATTCAGGATTCGATCAACGAATTGAAGTCTCAGCTGGTAAACAAAGTGATCATCAACGTGCCGCTGGAGGCTGACGAGGCGCAGAAAATCGCGTCAGATAACGACGACATCGTCTGCCTGTTCCTGGATGTTGATCCCTACAGCTCTGTGTTTAACGTTTCGTTTAACCCGGCGGATGGCACGCGCGCCAGCGTGAAATATCTGCACGAACTCGGCCACCGAGAGATCGCGCTGCTGGCGGGACCGGCCAGTTCAGTCTCGGCAGAGCTGCGCCTGAAAAGCTGGGTGGAGACGTTGAAGAGTTATGGGCTGGAGCCTGCCACCATCGTGCGCGGCAACTGGGATGCGCAGAGCGGTTACGCGGGGGCGCTGCAAATGCTGCGTGAGACGGCCCACTTTACCGCCGTGCTGGTGGGGAACGACCAGATGGCGCTGGGGGTGCTAAGCGCCTTCCATCAACATCAGATCCCGATTCCGGGCGAGAAATCGGTGATTGGTTACGATGACACCTATGAAAGCTCATTCTTCTATCCGGCACTGACGACCGTCTCGCTGGATCTGGATCTGCAGGGTAAAGAAGCGGTGCGCCGGATTCTGGACCACGGAGAGGAGAGTACGCTGCGCTTGTCGTCCATCCTACCGGCGCGGCTGGTGGTGCGGCACTCCACCGGCCCGAAAGGGGAAAAGGGGAAAAACCTGCAGGCGCTCGCCGACCAGCTGCGGGCCATTGCCCATCAACTGGAGGAGCGGTAAAGCCTCCTCATCATGGCGACTGGCCAGAGTTGCCTCTGAGCGTGCCTCACGCACAGAGGCGCAAGGGCAGCGGCAGGGAGGTAAGCTCTAATGGACAAATATCTAAGCGATTCAGCGATAAACTCAGGCTTCTGACCCCGGAAAATAGCCCAACAGGAGCCCGCTGAATGTTTACTCACCTGCGCATTGCCAGACCCGTGACGGATCTCGCACGATCTTTTCATATGTACGCCAGCGGGCTGGGGCTGCAAAAGATTGCCGACTTTGACGATCATGACGGCTTTAGCGGCATCATGCTGGGCCGTGCGGGGCTGCACTGGCATATGGAGTTAACCCTCTGTCTGCATCATCCGGTACAGCCTTCCCCGACAGCAGAAGATCTGCTGGTCATGTACTATCCGAAAAAACAGGCGTGGGAAGAGGCCTGTGAAAAGATGATCGCGGCGGGCTTCAGGGCGGTGAACGCGTTCAATCCATACTGGGATAAGCAGGGGGCAACCTTTATAGATCCTGATGGGTACAGGGTCGTTATCCAGAACCGAGCCTGGGAGTCACCTAAATAACGGATCAGAATGTCGGCTCTGTCTGGTACGCATGCAGAACCGCCATGCACACAGGCTTACGCACGCGATAAACATCAGACTCCAGCCGAATGGCTGTATGCGTTATCCCCGCACGGGAGACTGCGCCTTTAGAGTGAAAATAAAGGCGCAGTTAGCACGTGAAATTACAGTTTTTTGTACCTTACGGTCTGCCCAAAAAAGCGTGTTTTGTTAACGCTGTTCTGAACCGCACCAGGCGCCGAGTAACGCCTTCAACACACTGATAAGACCCAACACTATGAGCGCTGCCAAAGCGGCCAGCAATACAAAATTTGCCATCGGTTAATCCCTTCTGATAACACGTTTCTCAGAAAGCGTAGACGCTGTTTTCAAATTTTCCTCCCTTAATAATTCAGTGCGCTCTTTTTGTTAAATGCTTCGTTTCGCACCGGGCATTTCGGAGCGTCTGGCGGAGACTGAGGAACAACGCACTGGCGCTGCCAGCGTTGTTCTACAACATCGGCCAGAGTAGCGCCGAGAGGGTCGCCAGCCCGCCGAGAACCACCCACAACACGGTCATGCCACGCAGCTGCGCCAGCGCAGTACGCGTACAAATAAGCCAGGCGGGAATGAGGAACACGATCACCGCAATGAGCGGCCCACAAAACGTCTCGATCAGGTTGATGACGTCCGGATTCGCGTAGACGATGCCGAACGTGAGCAGAAACAGCACCAGAGAGGCGGCGCGCTTGCGAGACGCCGCGTTTTGACCCGATCCGCTGGCCACCAGTTGGCTAAAGGTTTCCGCTACCGACAGGCCCACGCCGAGGAAAGATTTTGTCATGCCGAGTATGGCGATGAACGGAGCCACATAAAAGATGAGGTTGAAGCTGCCGTTTCCTTTAATCACAGAGAGTACGTTCAGGTTCTCCGCCTTCGCCTGCACGAAGCTGTCATGCGGAATACTTAGCACGCAGCTCAGCACGAAGAAGATGATACTGGTAAAGATGGCGATATAAGCAACGCGGATCACCCACAACGCCTTTTCCTCGCCCCCGGCTTTTTTCTCTTTATACCAGGAGGTGAGGGGGGAGATCATCGGCGCACAACAGAACGAAAACGTAATCAGCGGCAGCGTCAGCCAGATGCCTTTCAGCGTCACCGGCAGCGGAGTGGTTTTCACCTCAGCAACCGCACCGGTGAAATTTGCAAGATGCCACTCCGGGATCAGTGAAACGGCGATAAGCAGCACCGATGCCGCGAAGGGCAGTGCCAGCGCGCTCATCGTCGCGACGACCTTATCGCGCCCCTTACTCAGTACCCCATATAGCGCAGCGACCACGATAAATGAAAGCGGCCCACGGCTGATGCTGGTCATCTGCAGATGATCCACGAGGAAGTTATCCAGCGCATTGACCAGCGCCACCCCGTAAACGAGGGTCACAGGGAAGAAGGTCACGCAGTAGAATAAGGTCATCAACTTCTCGCCGTGACCACTAAAGAAAGAACCGAAGATGGGCAGCATACCTTTTTCGGTCTGCTCCTCCCGCAGATAGACCCGACATAAGAGCAGGTGCGGTATCAGGGATAATGGCAGGCCCAGCAGCAGCATCACCAGGAAGATGACCGGCCCGCGCGTACCAATTTCCACAGGCAGGAAAAGCGTTCCCGCCCCGACCGCTGTGCCATACAGACCCAGGGTCCAGATATTGTCCTGCCAGCGCCAGCCCTTTCGAACGGGGAGGGTGACTGTCGTCGTTGAACTATTCATCATGTTTTACCGCGTGGAGAATGACGCCTGAAACAGGGAGACCAAACCGGGAAATCGAATAAGTGTCGCCGGTCATCTTGCCAGTGAGGGGTGTAAAAAGGAGATCATCTGCCTCTGGAAATCGCGGTAGAGACATAACGTCCAGTGCTATCACGTACTGGGCCGAGAGGAGGTGCTTTCGCATACTCAAAACCTTGTCAGTATACCTGTAAGCAACTGTCATTATTTATAGAGTATGCTTTAACAGGCGGTTAATAAGAAAAGGCATTTGTGACATTAACGACTAAATAACGCCTGACTTTCCCTGCCTGCACGCCTATTAATCAGAAAAAAATACCTTAATAATTAATTACCATAAGTAATTTTATTTCTGAAGGAGAAGCTTATTCGAATATTTTATAGCGGAGCTGAATGGATGCGCCTGGGGGGAATTAAAAAAACATGAACAATACAATCTCATAACCAGCCTATAGCGTTACTCACGCTAAGGATGCTGCTGAAAATAGCGGGTGTGGGATGCCATAATTTTGTGGCGACAGGACATTGCCGGTTGGGTGAATTTTGTCTGTTTGTTTATATATTGTCACAGGTCGGCAGCAATGATCGCTAAACCGCACAAATGTGATAATTTTATAGCATCTATTAACAAAAGATGGCCATTTTCATAAGTTACCCTAATTTTTTGTCAAAGTTATAACATTATGAAAATATCCAAAAACCTTAGTCCTGCGTTCTGGTTCACCTTAATGCTGCCGTTACTGTTTATGGCGGTACGGTTCTCTCCCTTACCCTTATTTGATGCCTCTATGGTGGGTCAGATAGAAAATTATCAGGCACTCTGGTTACTCTTTTGCGGCGTATTCACACTGGCCGCGATGTTGCCACTCTCCCTCAGTAAGCCCACCCGGCTATTCTGGATCTGGTCTGCATACTGGTGGTTTGTACTGCTGGGGAGAAGCATTAGCTGGGGTCGTGAATATTTCCCGGATGTGCCACATCTCTATTTCCGTATCATCTCCGTGCTCTGGATTGCACCGCTGATCGTTGCGCTTTTTTCCAGGGCTCTCAGGGCAGAAATAGCACGCAAAATCAGAGATATTCCTTTCCCGGTGGCTATCTTCTCCCTGGCGCTCATCTCTTTCCTCATCTCCGATACGGTTGAGCATAAAAGAGTGCTCGCCTTCCTTTTCGTTGATAGCCCTGAACATCAGGATATTATTGAAGAGCTGTATGAAATACCCTTTATGGTCGCGCTATTTATGACGGCATGTTATTACATGCGGATTGATAAATTAGCCTTAGCACATCCGGTTCGAAACCGTACCGATAACAGAGAAGCATCGATAACGCGCTCATAATTAACCGCTATCACCTGTCATCATGCTGTGTTTTTACGGCATGATGGCAAAACAAAAATAGCAGCCAGGCTCGACTCCCCCTCTTTATGCCGCGAAAGGGGGATATTTAACGGCCGTCACAAAGCGAAACCGACTATCTCTCTCCTTCATAAAAAGTGAGGAGTGCGCTCACGCCTTACCGCATTGCAACGCGTACTGAGCCGTATAATACGCGTCGAGGGGCGTATCGTCCCGGTAGACCGCCCGGGTGTCCTCTCTGCATATCCACTCATCAAGAAACCAGTCATCTTTACATCTGGCGTCCCGGGATGGCTTCACCGTCCAGGTGGATTTTCTGCCGAAGAGTCCCCTCCGCTGAACGATACTGCCGATGCCTCGCTCGTCGCCCATGCGAATGATCTCAAACTTCGCCATCATAGCCTCATGCTAACGAATACTAAGCCCAGATTATCCCACCTCTGCGGCGCGGTTTCTTCACAGTCTGCGCTATATTGCCTTCGTTAATGAAGATGCAAGCCGGGGTTGTAACTCGGGTGACCGCGTAAAACCCGTTTCGTGGCGTGAACCGTCGAACGTTTCACTTTGCGACCCGCATCCGCGCAATCTGTCATAAACCTGTCACACTCAAGGCGATGCGTAAAAAAAAGAGGAAGAAGGGATGAAAAGAGCACTCCTGGCGATCGCCGTGGCAAGCAGCGTCGCACTCAGTTCTGGGGTACAGGCGCAAACCGCGCCGGAAGGGTATCAGCTTCAGCAGGTTTTAATTATGAGCCGCCATAACCTGCGCGCACCGCTGGCCAATAACGGCAGCGTACTCGAACAATCCACGCCCAGCCAGTGGCCGGAGTGGGATGTACCGGGCGGGCAGCTCACTACCAAGGGCGGCGTCCTGGAAGTCTATATGGGCCATTACATGCGGGAATGGCTCGCCGACGAGGGGATGGTTAAGGCTGGGGAGTGTCCGCCGGCCAGTAACGTCTATGCCTACGCCAACAGCCTACAACGCACGGTCGCTACTGCGCAGTTCTTTATCACCGGCGCCTTCCCGGGCTGCGACGTGCCTGTCCATCATCAGGAACAGATGGGCACCATGGATCCGACCTTTAACCCGGTGATTACCGATAACTCTCCAGCGTTTAAAGAAAAAGCCCTTAAGGCGATGGAGGCCGAGCGGCAAAAAATGCAGCTTGGTGAGAGTTACAAACTGCTGGAGCAGATGACCCACTATGCCGACTCCCCCTCCTGTAAGGAGAAGCAGGTGTGTGATTTGAGCGAGGCGAAAGACACCTTCAGTGCAGACTACCAAAAAGAGCCGGGCGTTTCGGGCCCGTTGAAGGTGGGGAACTCGCTGGTGGATGCCTTTACGCTGCAGTATTACGAAGGCTTCCCGATGGATCAGGTGGCGTGGGGCGAAATCAAAACCGACCAGCAGTGGCGGCTGCTTTCGAAGCTGAAAAATGGCTATCAGGATTCGCTGTTCACCTCGTCAGAGGTGGCACGTAATGTGGCTAAACCGCTGGTGAAATATATCGATAACGCGCTGGTCACCGACCAGGCGAAAGCGCCGAAAATCACGGTACTGGTCGGGCATGATTCCAATATCGCTTCGCTGCTGACGGCGCTCGACTTTAAGCCTTATCAGCTACACGATCAGTACGAGCGTACGCCAATTGGCGGCAAGATTGTCTTCCAGCGCTGGCACGATAAAAACGGTAACCGGGATCTGATGAAGATTGAGTATGTGTACCAGAGTGCGGAACAGCTGCGAAACGCGGATGTCCTGACGCTGAAATCCCCGGCTCAGCGCGTGACGCTGGAACTGACGGGCTGCCCGATTGATGCAAATGGTTTTTGTCAGATCGACAAATTCAACGCGGTATTAAACGACGCGGCGAAGTAAAAAAGTCCCCCCGCGCTGGCGGGGGGTAGTTGTCAGACGTTTTGCCGTTCTATGGTCTGCTCGCCCCAGAACAGCGAGTCTTTATCCGTCTTCTCAAAGGCGCGCACCAGTACTTCATCGCTGCCTTCTTCCCATATTTTCTCCGCCAGCTTCTCATCGTAGTTTGCGACTTCAAAGATAGCCTCTGCGATTTCTGGCGATGTATTACGTAAACTCGCCCATTCGCCCACGCGATGCGCTTTTGCTTCTTGAGTTGGCATATTCGTCCTCCTGTTTACGGTTAACCTTTCAGTTTGACGGCTAAGCCGGCAACATGTTCACCCTGATAGCGGGCAATATTCAGCTCCGCCTCGCTGGGCTGGCGGGAGCCATCTCCCCCGGCAATGGTCGTGGCGCCGTAGGGGGTACCACCACGTACCTGAGAAATATCAAACAGTTCCGGTGAGCCGTAGCCGATAGGTACAATCACCATCCCATGATGTGCAAGGGTAGTCCATGTAGAGGTAATTGTCTGTTCCTGGCCGCCGCCGGTGCCGGTTGAGCTAAACACGCTGGCAATTTTGCCGCGCAGCGCGCCGTTGGCCCACAGCCCCCCGGTCTGATCGAGGAAAGTGCGCATCTGTCCGGCCATATTGCCGAAGCGCGTTGGGGTGCCAATGATAATCGCATCGTAGTCCGCCAGCTCCTGCGGGGTAGCGACCGGGGTATCCTGCGTCTTACCCCCTGCGTTGGCAAACACCTCTGCGGACATGGTTTCAGGTACACGTTTAATGGTTACCTCAACGCCCCCAATTCTTCTGGCGCCTTCCGCCACTGCCTGCGCCATCGTTTCTACGTGTCCGTACATCGAATAATAGAGCACCAGAATTTTCGCCATCTTGCTTCACTCCTCAATTATCGTCGCGCAGCCGAGCGCTGCAGTACCTTAAAGATATGACGTGCTGGCAGGAGTGCAAATTATTGCGCGGGTTGTTTGATCTGAGCACTGCTGCTTTTGCGGGGCCGGTGAGCGTCGCTTAAGATTCGCTTTGACCATAAACCGACCCCCACTGAACCGTGCGGCAGCGCTGGTCTGACGATATCCGGCGTTAGAGTCTGCAGCCGCGACGCGCCTCACTCAGTCGTTGCAGCCTGAAGATCATTGTGGCGAAAGGGATTAGGCCCATTGTTGCAATATGAAACATATTTGCCGTATCGAATTTTCGGAACGATAAGAGGTGCTTATGTGTAAGCGGCAAGAATTTTCATACGAAAGGCTGATTTCCTGTTGCTGAATATTACGATTCACTGGCCGGATGCCCTATGTCCACTAAGCTTAGTTTCACGCGGCGCAGATAAACTCGCTGAGTAAGTGTCGCCAGGTGAAAGAATCCTCTTTTACTGAATGCAGTATGATGTCTAATATGTCGAACTCTGGAGGTAGAACATGGCTAACCATCGTGGTGGGTCAGGTAATTTCGCAGAAGATCGTGAAAGAGCATCAGCAGCAGGCCGTAAAGGTGGCCAGCAGAGCGGGGGTAATTTCAAAAATGACCCTCAGCGTGCGTCAGAAGCTGGCAAAAAAGGGGGCAAAAATAGTCACGGCAGCGGTAACAATAGCAAGTAGTGACTAAAGTCTACGATACGGATAGCGTAATCCGTAACGTTGCTCCCACCGCCGGATAGCCCGGCGGTTTTTTTATCTCTGCAACATTGAACTGTTATCACCGACATCGCACACTAGCGGATTGATTCTTGTCTTTGGTGTTACATGTCTGCCTCTCGTTATGCTTTCTCCGTTAAACCGCAAGAAGCGCTATTAATTCTCATCACTATGTTCTGGGGTGGCACGTTTCTGGCCGTCCAGTATGCGGTCACCCTGAGCGATCCCTTTTTCTTTGTCGGCCTGCGCTTCGCCACGGCGGCGATTGCGGTGGCGTTAATCTCACTGAAATCTTTGCGCGGGCTCACGCTTAAAGAGCTCAAAGCCGGCGTAGCGATCGGCGTGGCGATCGCCATGGGTTACAGCCTGCAAACCTGGGGTTTACAAAGCATCTCCAGCAGTAAATCGGCCTTTATCACGGCGATGTACGTTCCGCTGGTGCCACTGTTGCAATGGTTATGCCTCGGCAGAATACCGGGAATCATGTCCTGTGTGGGCATCGTGTTGGCCTTTATAGGCCTGATACTGCTGGCCGGGCCGGGCGATAATCTGCTGGCATTAGGACCGGGTGAAATCATCACCCTGGTAGGCGCGATTGCCATTGCGGCGGAGATCATTCTTATTAGCGCGTGGGCGGGACAAGTCGATGTAAAACGGGTCACCGTGGTGCAGCTCGCTACCGCGTCGCTGGTGGCATTTGGCGCGATGGTCCCTGCCGGCGAAGCCGTTCCAGCGCTGTCGCCAGGGCTGATTATTGTTGCGCTCGGTCTGGGCATTTTCAGCGCCATTATTCAGGTCACCATGAACTGGGCGCAGAAAAGTGTCTCCCCGACGCGTGCGACCGTCATCTACACCGGCGAACCGGTCTGGGCCGGTATTTTTGGCCGCATCGCCGGCGAACGACTGCCTGTCCTGGCCCTGCTTGGCGGCGTCTTTATTGTCGTGGGTGTGCTGGTGAGCGAACTGAAGTTAAAAAAGAAGCGAAAAGCGGCAAGCGAGCTAACCTCAGACTAAATCGTGGTGAACAGAAATGCCCCTCTTTTGAGGGGCATTGGCTATTAACTGTCCTGCCCGACAACTTCCCCCTGGGGGACGGCTGCCGTCCGTCGGCTTAACAGCGCATTCAACAGAATTGCGCCAAAGGTCGCGGTGCCAATGCCGCCCAGAGTAAAGCCGCCCAGCGACAGGGCAAAATCTCCCGCCCCCAGAACCAGCGTCACCGCCACCATGATCAGATTCCCGTTCTGACTCAGATCGACATGGTTTTGCACCCAGATGCGCGCTCCCGCCACGGCAATCAGGCCAAACACCACGATCGAGGCGCCGCCAATCACCGGAGCAGGAATGGTGTGGATCAGCGCGCCAAACTTCGGCGAGAAGCCCAGCAGCAGGGCAATCACCGCCGCGGCCACAAACACCAGCGTAGAGTAGACTTTGGTCACCGCCATCACACCGATGTTCTCGGCGTAGGTGGTCACGCCGCTGCCGCCCACCGAGCCTGAAAGCAGGGTCGCCAGTCCGTCACCGACAAAGGCGCGGCCCATGTACGGGTCCATATTGCGTCCGGTCATCCCCGCCACCGCCTTCAGGTGGCCCAGGTTTTCCGCCACCAGGATCACTGCCACCGGGGCAATCAGCATCATCGCCTGGCCGCTAAACGTGGGGGAGGTGAGCTGCGGCACACCAAACCAGGCGGCGTTGTGTACCAGCGTAAAATCCACCGGTTTCCCCAGCCCGAGCACGTTAGTGACCAGCGCATAGAGCAGGCAGGCGATGATCAGTCCCACCAGAATCAAAAGCCGTTGCACCATGCCGCGGGTAAAGACCGCGACCAGGCCAATGCACAGCACCGTCATCACCGCCATCCAGCTATCAAATGCCGAGCCAGAGACCCCTTTCACCGCAATCGGCGCCAGGTTAAGGCCAATGGCCATCACTACCGCCCCCGTGACCACCGGCGGCATGAGCCGCTCTATCCAGCGGGTACCGCTTTTCATCACGATCAGCCCAATCAGGGTATAGACTGCCCCGCAGGCGATAATTCCCCCCAGCGCCACGCTGAGATTGGGGTTTACCCCCTGGCCGCTAAAGCCGGTGGCAGCAATCACTACCCCCACAAAGGCCGCGCTGGAGCCGAGATAGCTTGGCACCCGCCCCCCGGTTATCAGGAAGAACAGCAGGGTGCCGACGCCTGACATCAGGATCGATAAGTTCGGATCCAGCCCCATCAGGATGGGCATCAGCACCGTGGCACCAAACATCGCCACCGCGTGCTGCACCCCCATCACGGCGGTCTGAGGATACGAGAGTCGTTCATCCGGCGCGACCACGCCGCTACCCGTAGAGGTCGATTTCAACTGCCAGTGGGGAAAACCGAACATTGCCATGAGCAAACTCCTTCAGGAGGGTTAACAGGCTGGTCGCATAAGTGCGTGATAGCCGCGATCAAACCACACCAGCCCCTGCGGCGCGGGGTGGCACGTAATAGCCACGATGCTACAAAACAGAATGTCGTGGGTGCCCACGCTCACCACCTGGCTAATGTGGCAATCGAACGACACCAGCGCCTCTTCCAGCCGCGGGCAGCCGGTCTCCCCCCTCTGCCAGCGGGCGGCGGCGAAACGCTCCACCATCGGCGTTTTGCCGCCAAACAGATTAGAGAGCGGTTCTTGTCCGGCGCTCAGGGTATTCACGCACAGGGTGCGGTTTTCGCTAAACGTGGGCCACACCGAGGCCCCCCGGTTCAGGCACACCAGCAGGGTCGGCGGCTCGTCAGTGACGCTACACACCGCACTGGCGGTAAAGCCCGCCTGTCCGGCAGGACCGTCAGTGGTGATGATATTCACCGCCGCCCCCATGCAGGCCATGGCGTCGCGAAAGGTCTGTTTATCAGGAAGGGTCACGATGGCTCCTTACGCCAGCCCGCAGGCGTCTTCAAAGGTGAGGCGCGGCAGGCGGGCATACACTTTGCTGGCATCGCCATAGCCGATGTTAACGAGCAGATTGCTCTTGAGAGGAGTGCCGGTGAAAAAGGCGGCGTCCACCTTCTCACGGTCGAAGCCGGACATCGGCCCGGTATCCAGCCCCAGCGCCCGGCAGGCGAAAATGAGATAGGCCGCCTGCATGGCGCTATTACGGAACGCCGTCTCCTCGGCCAGCGCCGGGCTTGAGGTAAACCAGCTTCGCGCATCGCCGTGCGGAAACAGCGCAGGCAGGCGATCATAGAACGTGCTGTCCCAGGCGACGATGGCCGTCACCGGAGCGGTAAGCGTCTTTTCCAGGTTGCCGCTGGAGAGCGCGGGGCGCAGCTTCTCTTTGCCCTCCGGCGTACGGATAAACACGAAGCGCGCCGGAGAACAGTTAGCGGAGGTCGGCCCCCATTTCAGCAGCGCATAGATCTCGCGCAGGGTCTCGTCGCTCACCGGCTGGGGCAGCCAGCCGTTGTGCGTGCGCGCCTGGGTAAACAGCGTATTGATTGCGGTGGGGTTGAGTGCTTCGCTCATTTCGACTCCTTAAAAAACGGGTTCGGATCTGTGTAGCAGGCTGGCCAGCCCGTTCAGCAGCAGGGTGTTAAAGGACTCGGGTTCGGTGACATTGCAGGCGTGGCCGCCATGGCGCATCACCACCTTTGTGCTGCGGGGCAGGGCCGCATGTAGCGCTGTGGAACAGACGGTCGGCACCAGCAGATCGTCGGCAGAACAGATCACCTGCACCGGGCAGGCAACGCGCGCAGCCTGATGGCTAAAATCGGCTGCCTTGAGGGCAGCGAGCCTGCGCAGCAGATTGGTTTTGCCCTGGAAGTGGGCCAGCGCCAGCGCCTCTTCTGCCTCCATACGGGGCGCACGGGCGGCCATCCAGTCTGCCGGGTAGAGAAACAGCGGCTGGGCCTCGACCCACGCCTGAGCACCGCCCGCATGCAGGAGCCGCTCGCGAATCTGGAAGCAGCGTCGGGTGTGGGGATTAAGCGTCAGCCAGCCGTTGATACAGACCAGCGCGCTCACGGCCTCAGGCGAGTCGATGGCCAGTTGCAGCCCCACCAGGGCGCCCAGCGCATGACCCACCACGGCATAGCGTGAGATGCCCGCTGTTAAAAGCGCCTCGTGCAGTTCTTGGGCCATCTGTGCCAGGGAGTAATCCTCGGGCAGCGTCGCGGTATTGCTAACCGTGCCGCGCTGGTCGTAGCAGACCACCTGATACTCCTGCTCCAGCGCGGCGAGCTGAGGCAGCCAGTAGCTGGCGCTGCCCCCGAGCCCCGAAATCATTACCACGACTGGCGCGCCCGCCCAGGGCGGCGGTGAGACGGAGAGTTTCATCAGTCCCTCACTTAGCGATATGCGCAACAGAGGCGATCTCAACCAGCGCTTCCGGCTTCACCAGTCCGCACTGAATGCAGAATCGCGCCGGCTTATCGCCGGGGAAGAACTCCGCGTAAATTTCGTTAATCGCGGCGTAGTTTTTCCAGTCGGTGATAAAGATGCTGTTGAAGGTCACATCCTCCAGGGTGCCACCCGCCGTCTCGATAACGCTTTTGATGGTCTCGAGCACGTGGCGGGTTTGCCCCTTTGGGTCGTCGGGATAGACCACGTTATTCTGCTTATCAAACGGCAGGGTACCGGAGACATAGACCACGCCATCGGCAAGGGTGCCCGGCACAAACGGGGCGATGGGGGTGCTGGTGCCTGGCGGGATAATGACGGATTTAGGCATGGCGTGACTCCTCAGGCGATACGGGCAAGTGTGGCGGGTGAAAGGGCATGGCAGAAGCTTTCGACATCGCTGACCCAGCCAAAAAAGGTTTCGATATTGAACAGCGCGGCCTCTTGCGCAAATGCAGGGCCCGCCTGGTGGGTCGCGTCCTCCAGCACAACGCCGAAATATTCGAGGAAAAAGCCGTCGCGCAGGGTCGACTCCACGCAGACGTTGGTCGCGATTCCGGTAAAGACCAGATGACGAATGCCCCGGCTTCGCAGGATGCTGTCCAGCGGGGTGTTGAAAAAGCCGCTATAACGCGGTTTTGGCAACACGATATCGCCGGGCTGAGGCACCAGCTCATCCACGAGCTGGTAATCCCAGCTCCCTTTTGCCAGCAGCTTGCCCTGCAGTTCAGGCCGTTTGCGCATGGTCTTCAGAGCGTTCGATTTGTGGTAGTTGGGGGAGCCGGGGCCTCCCGCCTCGACGTACTGCTCATCCCAGCCGTTCTGGAACCAGATGATCAGCATCCCCGCTTCTCGTGCGGCGGTGACGGCGGTATGAATGTTCTCAATCACAGGCCGGGTGGTGGAGACGTCAAATCCGGCCAGATCGAGATAGCCTCCCGGGGTGGCATAGGCGTTCTGCATATCCACCACAATCAGGGCACTCTGCTGCGGCGCAAAGGTAATCGCCTCCGGGCGTGCAGGTAAGGTTGTCATTACGCGACCTCCCGGGTGGTAGCCGGGACATTCGCCCGACACTGCATCAGGGGCTGAATGCGTTCCCCGAAGGTTTCAATGCCCATCAGGAAGTCGTCAAAGGTAAGCAACACCCCTTCAGCACCCGGAACGCTGGCGACTTCATCCAGCATTTTCGCTACGCTGGCGTAAGAGCCAACCAGCGTGCCCATATTGATATTCACCGCCGAGGTGGGATCGGCCATCTGGCGCACGTTGGTGTCGGTGCCGGAGCGGGTGTCTTTCTGGCTCTGCTCGGTGAGCCAGCTCAGGGCCTCTTCGTCTGCCCCTGCTTTATAGTGTTCCCACTTCGCCCGTGCAGCCTCGTCGGTTTCGTCAGCAATCACCATAAACAGGACGTAAGAACCCACGTGGCGCCCGGTTTTCTCCGCCGCCTGCTGCATGCGAGCGGCCGTCGGCGCGAAGGCACTCGGGGTATTGACCCCTTTGCCGAAGCAGAAGTTAACGTCCGCATGCTCGGCGGAGAAGGCCATGCCCGCATCGCTCTGTCCGGCGCAGATCACCTTCATTGGCACCTGCGGCTGCGGACTGACGCGACAGTCGTTCATGGTGAAGTAGTCGCCCTTGAAATCGCTTTTCCCCGTGCCCCACAGGTCGCGCAGGACGGTGACATATTCGGTCAGGTAGTCGTAACGTTTTGAGAAGTACTCGTCGCCCGGCCAGAGCCCCATCTGCTCATATTCGGGTTTCTGCCAGCCGGTGACCAGATTCACGCCAAAGCGTCCACCGGAGATAGAGTCGATGGTTGAGGCCATCCGCGCCACAATGGCCGGCGGCAGCGTCAGGGTCGCGGCGGTCGCGTAAATCTGGATGCGGGTGGTCACCGCCGCAAGGCCCGCCATCAGCGTGAAGGAGTCCATGTTGTGATCCCAGAACTCGGTTTTACCGCCAAAACCGCGCAGCTTGATCATCGAGAGGGCAAAATCAAAATGGTAGTGCTCTGCCTTTTGCACAATCGCTTTGTTCAGCTCAAAGGTCGGCAGGTACTGGGGGGCATGGGTCGAGATCAGCCAGCCGTTGTTGCCAATAGGGACAAATACGCCAATTTTCATCACAAACCTCTCTTACTCTGTGTGGGGTGAAAGTCAGACGTGGCGCTGCATCCTGCATCTCCTCTTCAGCCGCGTACTCCTGTTTTGCAAAGGCGATGCCAGGTTTGAAAAGGTTAATGTTATTAGTGTGTTAAAAGTAAGTTGATAAAAAAGGCATTTGAAAAGTGGACTAAACGGTCAAAAAGTCTGCACATAAATCAGGCAGTCATGCGCGATCGCGGTGCAGAATATCGTGTCATGTCAGGGGTTTTGCTATGCTGTTGGCAAAGAAAAAGGAGTGAGCACATGGCACAAGGCGCAGTGAAGGGCACCGGTAAGCGGTCGCAGGCGGTGAGCGCAAAGAAAGCGGCGATCCTGGCGGCGGCGCTTGAGACCTTTTCCCAGTTTGGCATCCACGGTACTCGTCTCGAACAGGTTGCTGAGCTGGCGGGGGTGTCGAAAACGAATCTGCTCTATTACTACCCGTCTAAAGAGGTGCTGTACGTGGCGGTATTACGCCAAATTCTTGACGTCTGGCTGGCACCGCTGAAGGCGTTTCGCGAGGAGTTCACTCCGCTGGTGGCCATCTCGGAGTACATTCGCCTGAAACTGGAAGTGTCGCGTGACTACCCGCAGGCTTCCCGGCTTTTCTGTCTGGAGATGTTGCAGGGCGCTCCGCTGCTAAAAGAAGAGCTGACCGGGGGCGTGAAAGCGCTGGTAGATGAAAAATCGGCGATTATTGCGGGCTGGGTGGCCAGCGGCAAACTGGCGGCGGTGGATCCGCACCATCTGATTTTTATGATCTGGGCCGCGACCCAGCACTATGCTGACTTCTCGGCGCAGGTAGAGGCGGTGACGGGCAAGACCTTACAGGATGAGGCGTTCTTCCAGCGCACCGCCGAAAACGTGCAGCGGATGATTATTGAAGGGATCCGCGTGCGTTAGTTGGCCGGGGGAAGCGGGCAGCTCAAATCGCCCTCTTCACACTGCATCAGGCTGGCGAGCATGGCTTCGCGCTCGCTGGTCTTCTCGGTAAGGCACTGATTAATGATCATGGGCTGTACGGAGCCGCCCTCGGTGCCAGAGCCGATAAAGGCGCAGTCAGCGTCGCGCAATTTAATCCACGCCAGCTGGGCGTTTTTCAGCAACCCTTGCTGAGTGCCAGCCGCACGCTTCATTGCAGCCTGGTATGTCTGGTTCAACTTACTATCCGCCTCCTGATACTGTTTTGCCGTGCAGATATTCAGATCCAGTTGCGTCGTCGCGTTTGCGCACTCATCCGCCAGCGCACTGGCGCTTAACAGCAACGCGGTGCCGGCGATCAGTAAAGATTTCATGTTTTCTCCCAGGGCCTAAAACGAAAAAAGCTCCGTTACCGGAGCTTTTATTAGCATAGCGTTAACCGATTGTCATCAGGCTTGCGTTGCCCCCGGCTGCGGCGGTGTTGACGCTGAGCGAACGCTCAACGTACAGACGCTCCAGCAGCAGATTCGTTTCACCGCGGGCGAAGCCCTGCACCGAAACAATCGCCCCTTCGCGGGCCGCAACCTCTTCGCAGAGTTCACGCAGCTGGTCAGAGTCGCCGTGGTAAATCACCGCATCAAACGGCTGGCGGGCCAGCTCCTCTTGTTTTGCAAAGTGGATCCGCTCGCTGACCGCCTTAGGCAGCTGTTTAGCCAGGTCGCGGTGCAGGCCATCTTCTGGCCACAGCACTTCACAACCCGTTGCCAGCGCACCGGCCAGCTGGACCAGGGCATCCTGCTCGTTATCCGCCACACAGAGCACACGCTCACGCGGCATCAGCGTCCAGGTGTTGCGCTCACCGGTTGGGCCCGGAAGCAGACGCTGCGTACCGGCCTGCGCCAGCTCGCCATATTGCAGGCACAGGGCATGCAGTTCCGGGCGTTTCTCTGCCCAGGCTGCAAGCGCCTCCAGCGGACGGGTAAGGACGGTTTTCACCTGGGTGTCTATCGCGTAGTGCGCATCCTGACGCGCCAGGGTTACACCCAGTGCGTTCTCAGGGCGGTTCGCCAGCAGACGATAGAGGTACATTGGGCCACCGGCTTTCGGACCGGTACCCGACAGGCCTTCACCACCAAACGGCTGCACGCCGACCACGGCACCGACCATGTTGCGGTTGACGTACAGGTTGCCCACTTTGGCGCTGCCCGTCACCTGCGCGATAGTTTCGTCGATACGGGTATGCACGCCGAGGGTCAGACCGTAGCCGGAGGCGTTGATCTGTTCAATCAGCGCGGCAAGGTTATTACGGCTGTAGCGCACCACGTGCAGCACCGGGCCGAAGACCTCTTTTTTCAGCTCATCGAAGCTGGTGAGCTCAATCAGGGTCGGTGCCACGAAGGTACCGGTTTTCCACTCACGGGCGTCGTCGCTATTTTCACGGACGGCCTGGTAGACCGGGCGGCCTTTAGCACGCATCGCCTGAATGTGATTTTCAATGTTGGTTTTCGCTTCGGCATCGATGACCGGCCCGATATCGGTGGTGAGACGACCCGGGTTGCCCATGCGGCACTCGGCCATCGCACCACGCAACATTTTCAGCGTATGGTCGGCAATGTCGTCCTGCAGGCAGAGAACTCGCAGGGCGGAGCAGCGCTGACCCGCGCTGTCGAAGGCGGAGGAGAGCACGTCTACCACCACCTGTTCGGTCAGGGCAGAAGAGTCGACAATCATGGCGTTCATGCCGCCGGTTTCCGCAATCAGCGGCGTCGGGCGGCCCTGTGCGTCAAGACGGGTAGCAATGTTGCGTTGCAGCATCGAGGCCACTTCAGTGGAGCCGGTAAACATCACGCCGCGCACCCGGGTATCGGCGGTGAGCTGAGCACCGACGGTTTCACCGCGTCCTGGCAACAGCTGCACCACGCCCGGCGGCACGCCCGCTTCCAGCAGAATAGAGATGCCCTGGGCCGCAATCAGCGGGGTCTGCTCAGCCGGTTTTGCCAGGACGCTATTGCCTGCGGCCAGCGCGGCGGCAATCTGGCCGGCGAAGATCGCCAGCGGGAAGTTCCACGGACTGATACAGACGACCGGCCCCAGAGGACGATGCGTTTCGTTATCGAAATCATCGCGCACCTGGCCTGCATAGTAGTGCAGGAAATCGACCGCCTCACGCACTTCGGCGATAGCATTACTGAAGCTCTTGCCCGCTTCGCGCACCAGGATGCCAATCAGTTGCTGCATCTGGTCTTCCATCAGCACCGCGGCGCGCTCCAGAATGGCGGCACGTTCCTGCGGCGGGGTGGCGAACCAGATCGGGGCGTTATTCACTGCGCTATCCAGCGCCTGGTTAACTTCCTCTTCGGTGGCTTCACGCACATAGCCAACAATATCTTTTGGCTCTGCCGGGTTGAGCACCGGCTGCATATCACCGTCAGCCACCGGCTGTTCGAGGATCGGTTTGGCCTGCCATTTATGCAGGGCGCTGTTCAGCAGGGAAGAGGAGAGGGAGGCCAGACGGTGTTCGTTCGCCAGGTCCAGACCCGCGGAGTTGACGCGACCTTCGCCATACAGATCGCGCGGCAGGGCAATTTTCGGATGCGGCAGGCCAACCTGACCCTCCTGCGCGGCCATCTTCTCTACCGCCTGTACCGGATCGGCCACCAGCTCATCCAGCGGCAGGGTGGTATCGGCGATACGGTTAACGAAGGAGGTATTAGCACCGTTTTCCAGCAGACGACGAACCAGATACGCCAGCAGCGTTTCGTGGGTGCCGACCGGAGCATAAATGCGGCATGGACGGTTGAGTTTCCCTTCCGCCACTTTACCGGTGACCTGCTCGTACAGAGGCTCACCCATACCGTGCAGACACTGGAACTCATACTGACCCGGGTAGTAGTTCTGCCCCGCCAGCTGATAAATCGCCGCCAGCGTGTGCGCGTTGTGGGTCGCAAACTGCGGGTAGATCAGATTGGGCACGCCAAGCAATTTTTTCGCACAGGCAAGGTAAGAGACATCGGTATACACCTTGCGGGTATAAACCGGATAGCCTTCCAGCCCTTCCATCTGGGCACGTTTGATTTCGCTATCCCAGTAGGCGCCTTTCACCAGACGGATCATCAGGCGGCGACGGCTGCGCGAGGCCAGGTCAATCAGGTAATCAATGACGAACGGACAGCGTTTCTGATAGGCCTGAATAACAAAGCCGATCCCGTTCCAGCCCGCCAGCTCTGGCTCAAAGCACAGTTTTTCCAGCAAATCTAATGAGATCTCCAGACGATCGGCCTCTTCGGCGTCGATGTTAATGCCGATGTCATACTGCCGCGCCAGCAGAGTCAGGGATTTCAGACGGGGATAGAGCTCTTCCATTACGCGGTCGTACTGCGCGCGGCTGTAGCGCGGGTGCAGCGCCGAAAGCTTAATCGAGATACCCGGGCCTTCATAAATGCCGCGCCCGTTGGAGGCTTTACCGATGGCGTGGATCGCCTGCTGATAAGAGACCATATAGGCCTGCGCATCGGCGGCGGTCAGGGCCGCTTCGCCCAGCATATCGTAGGAGTAGCGGAAGCCTTTATCTTCCAGCTTGCGGGCGTTCGCCAGTGCTTCGGCGATGGTTTCGCCGGTCACAAACTGCTCGCCCATCAGGCGCATCGCCATATCCACGCCTTTGCGGATCAGCGGTTCGCCGCTTTTACCGATAATACGGTTAAGGGAGCGGGAGAGGCTGGCTTCGTTGTGGGTAGAGACCAGGCGACCGGTAAACAGCAGACCCCAGGTGGCGGCATTAACAAACAGCGACGGGCTACGGCCAATGTGTGACTGCCAGTTGCCGTTGCTGATTTTGTCGCGGATCAGGGCATCGCGGGTGGCTT
>ERZ773187.234-NODE-234-length-57417-cov-69.959677_pt1 | contig 57417 bp, 42 predicted proteins | sample MGYA00511242_ERZ773187 | MGnify/ENA primary metagenome ERZ773187 (study PRJEB29015, sample SAMEA2737744) | human gut metagenome | biome: human gut; feature: human-associated habitat; material: faeces | place: China | collected 2012 ...
TATGAAGCAGATTCAGTCCGTAATTGATGCAGACAGCACAAATAAATAGAGGTCTGCATATAAAAAAGCTCCTGTGCATTGCACAGAGAGCTTTTTAGTCAAATTTGTAATTTATTTCTATACTCGCTTGGTGTCAATCTATATTTTTCTTTAAAAACACGATTAAAGGTTCTAAGACTTCCAAAACCACTGTCCATCGAGATTTCTGTCAGGGTATCATCTGTAGTTTCAATTCTCTGACAGGCATACCCCAGACGCGCCTCATTCACATATTGATTAAAACTGCTGTGGAATGTCTTTGAAAACAATCTGGATAATGAAAATTTGCTCACGCCAAGGTCATGTGCCATTCCATCAAGTGATATACTCTTATTAAAATTGGCAGAAATATATGATACGGTACGGTATATTATATCATCGCTGCCAATTTTGCTCTTTTCCACCAATTTCATCACCGGAATACATCTTGCAAGTATAATCTGCAAATAAGCTTGAACAACCCATATATCATTCAGCCCGGTATCTATTATGGATTCCACTGCTCTGTACACTTCATCCGGAATAACATCACTTTTTACAACAGGATATTGTGGAGCATTATTCCGCAGTACATTTTCAAATCTACCGAAAATCATTTGTGGAGCATTAATAAAAACCGCCTCATTGACTTCTGATGAAAACACCTGATAATGATGTATAACATCAGGAAATACTACTCCTATATCACCTGTTTCCATGTGATACAGCTCCTGTCCTACACCAAGCTCTAATGTTCCTTTCGTAACGCATACAATTTCCATTGCATTATGCAGATGTGGTGGCTGGTGCCGTGGCTTCCGCTTTACTGCAATAATCTCTTCATTTGTGTTTTCATACGTTAAATGCACTCAGATCATCTCTCCCATATTATACGATAATTATTCAATTCCTTTTTCTCTTCTAAGCTTTTCATTTGCAGCTTCTACATTCATCTTTGAAAGAAGAATTGTAATAAGAATCTCAAATACAAATGGTAACCATAAATACATTACCTGAAGCATAGTAATTGCAGATGCCGGCTGAGTCGCATTTGTACCTACATAACCACTGATTTCAAGCAGCCATCCTACAATAGCTGTTCCAATTCCACCACCAATTTTGATTCCAAGTGATGTGCATGAATACATAGTTCCATCTACTCTCTTTCCCTGAGTCAGGTAAGTATACTCAGAGCACTCGGCAATTACTGCATTCATGTCTCCCTGCCAAGGTCCCTGTCCTAATGCTGCAACTGCAGTAAACAGCATCATCAGTGGAACGCTTCCCATGTATCCTGCTACAATCACAAGTGCTCTTGCTATCGTAGCCAGAATATATCCACGTTTATTAAGCTTATACATTCCCTTCCACTTTCCAACAAGAGTTGGTGTGAAAATAAGTGCTATTATAAGAGGAATATTTACAGCCCATGCAAATACACCAAACAGATTTTTATTCTTAAGAACCCATGTACAATAATAAATACCTGCCCCGATCATAGCACTGTATAACTGCTGCAAAATATAAGTTCCACAAATCATCATATAGTACTTATTCTTAACAAGCAGCTTAAATGCCTGAACAAGACCATACTTCTTTTCTTCATCGTTCTCTATTCCGGAGTTAAGCTCCTCTTCCGGAAGCTCCTTAACCGACAATCCTGAAATTGTATTTACTACAAGACCTATCAAAGCATAAATAATAGCTACGAATCTCCATGCAGCAGCACCTCCACCGCATACATCAACAAATGCAACTGTTATAGACTGAATTATAAGACTGGTTGAAAAGGCAAAAATAAAACGGTAAGAGCCCATCTGTACACGCTCTTTGCTGTTCTTTGTTACCAGCGAAGTAAGTGCAGAATATGCAATATTATTTGCTGTATAAAATACACCATTCAATAATGTATATGCTATAAAGAACCATGCATACTGAGCAGTCCTGCCCCAGCTTGTAGGAATTGCAAAAACTGCTACAAGTGTCAAAGCACAACCTATATAGCCATAAATCATCCATGGCCTTGCTTTTCCAAGCTTTGTATGTGTTTTATCAATAAGTGACCCAAAGAAAACATCTGTAAAACCATCAAATAATTTAGATGCTGCGATTAATGTTCCAACGATTCCTGATGCAAGTCCTATAGTATCTGTAAGATATACCATAACAAAGGATGTCAGGAATGCATATACTACATTTCCTGCAATATCACCGGAACCATAACCAATTTTGTTGTACCACTTTAAGTACGTCTTTTCTTCCATGAAAAACCTCCAATTAATTACTTTGTTTTATCTTTAACAGCTATACTAATTTTATATATTTGTGCAAATTTTGTCTATAAACATAATAGGCTGTAATATGCACAAAATGATACTTTTCAAACACTACAGTTTCACAGCCATTTGACTCAATTCCATTTGAAACGTAATCAATACACAATATCATGCTATAAACATTTTGTCCATAAATGCAAATAGACAAAGCATGCATAAAATGCTATAATTCGAATGGAGGTGTGTAATGTATATTAACACGGGATATTTGAATCATTCACATAAAGATTTTAAAGATAAAAGCCGCCCTCTGATTGTAGGAAGCTGCGGAACCTATCGCCTGTCACAGCATCCTAAGATGCCTACATACAGGCCCAGAGGAAGACTGGATTACCAGATTATATACATATCATCCGGTCTTGTTCATTTCCACTTTGACAATCCTGAAAATGAGACAATCATTCCAGCAGGACATATAGTGTTATTTCGCCCAAAAGAGCTTCAAAAATATGAATTTTATGGTAAGGATAAGACTCAGATATATTGGCTTCACTTTACCGGAAGCGACGTAAAAAACACTTTAAGAAAATACGGATTTACAGACAATAAAAGAGTCTTTAATGTTGGAACGTCTCTTGAATATGAACAGGTTTTCAAAAGGATTATTACAGAGCTTCAAAGATGTCAGGACAATTATGAGGAAATGCTCATGCTTTTGCTACGACACCTTTTGATTATATTTAACCGTAAAATAACAACTGAGCATGTAATCAGAAATGAATTCCTTGACAGCCAGATGGATACAGCCATTACATATTTCAATACAAACTACAACCGCGCTATTAACGTGGAGGAATATGCTTCATCAATTGGTATGAGCATAAGCTGGTTTATTCGAAGCTTTAAAAAATACACAGGTAGCACACCAATACAATTTATCACATCACTCAGGATGACAAATGCTCAGGTGTTGCTCGAAACGACATCCTACTCTATAAACGAGATTGCAGGCATTGTCGGATACAATAATCCACTATACTTCAGTCGATTGTTCCATAAACAAAAAGGATGTTCTCCTTCTGAATACAGAGCCAGAAATACATAATAAAAAGACAAAAGCAGGAGCAAATGCTCCTGCTTTATCCGGATACTTATCTTTTTAATGAATGACTAACAGATTGTAAAAGAATAATCCTTATCAGTCTCCGCACTGATACGATAATCCTCTTCCACATCTGTTCCCCAGCTGTCGATACCTCCAACACCTCTTACTGCGCCATATATGCATAAAACAGTTCTTCTTGCCGGTGGCAGTTCTTCATGGTGAAGAGCGTTTTCAATCTCAGATGCGGTATAAGGCAGACAAGAAAATGCAAATTTTTCATCATTCTTTTCAATGCGCAGTGTCTGTGACGAGCTATCTGTCCTGCTGTTATCAAGAGCCGTATGTCTTGTAATTTCAAGCCACTCTGTATCCATTCTCATACCACATTCCTGCGGAACAAGATATTGTGTAAGACTCAGATCACCTATCTCATAGACGCCTTCTTGTGCACCTGCTTTTCTGTCAGGATATGTTTCCCCGGAGAGTCCCTTATATAAATATTTGTCAGCCAATGTTGGCATAATAAATCTCATTCCAAATACAGGAAATTCAGGTAGCCCCTGTACTCCATTATAATGTACATCCACGCGAATCTTTCCGGACGCATCAACGCTATAGCTCACAAGAACAGTTGTCGCCGGAGTTGTTATGGTCTCGTATGTATATTTTACAATAATTTCATCAGCATAAACATCACCGCCATAGCTGTTATTATCAGGTGCGTATTGTTTTTGCTCCTTGCCATCCATGATCACCTGTATTCCCTTACAGTCAATAAACATATCTGCCGAAAGCCAGCTTCCGCTTTTAATATGGAACTTGCTTCCTCTGTCATTATCTGTCAACGCTCTCCAGAAAGTAGGCTTTGGGCAACGATACAGCCACTCATATCCATTTTTAACGATAGATTCCAGTCCACCCTGTGCATAAGAGAAAATATAATCAAAGCCTTCACCATGTACACCTAATGTATAGTCACCATAGACCACTCTTAATTTATCTGTATAAACCATAGTAATACCTCACTTCCTGCATTGCCGGTTTTTCTTTCCTGTCAGCAAATACAATTCCATTTGCTGAGAATTCATAGTCAGCCGGTTTATCATCAAAATCTCCGCCATAGCGTAAAACATCTTTTCCTGTAACGGAATCTTTTACCATAATTGCCTGGTCAATAAAATCCCATATAAATCCGCCATGATACATATCGTATTTGTCAATCAGCTTCATATAAGAGCCAAGTCCACCCATTGAATTTCCCATATCATGCATGAATTCGCATAAAATATACGGTTTTTTCGGACTGTTATTCAAGTATTCCTCTACATCCTCCGGTTTTGCATACATTCTGGTCTCAAAATCAGAAATAGTATCCTCATATGCCCTATTATAATAAGCGCTTTCATAATGAACTAATCTTCCATCCTTCTTTTCGGCAAAATAAACGTTCATTGCCTCAATGTCGTCTCCTGCATAGGATTCATTTCCTAATGACCAGAAAAGGATTGATGTATGGTTTTTAAAAGTTTCGAAATTGTTTTTTGCACGCTCAAGCACTGCATCTCTCCACTGTGGAATAGATCCCGGTACATTGCATGACGGTTCGATTGCCCCAAGTTTTTGGAATGAGCCATGGCTCTCCAGATTTGTTTCTGCCATCACATAAATACCTGCATCGTCGCACATATAGTACCATGGTATCTGGTCAGGATAGTGACAGGTACGCACAGAATTAATATTGTTTCTTAACATACATGATATATCTGCCTTCATGTCTTCTATATCAATGCATCTTCCTGTTCTTGCATTCCACTCATGACGGTTTACTCCCGTGATAACAAGACGTTTTCCATTCAAATAGACTACTTTATCTATAATTTCTATTCTTCTGAAACCGATATCATAAGGAATTACCTCGGCCAGTGAACCATCCTCTGCTTTAAGCTCAACATAAGCATGGTATAAATATGGATTATGATTATCCCACAGCCTGACACTTTCCAAGTCAACACAAATCGTGCCTTCCAAATGGTTGTTTTCTTTATTTAACTGTAATGACTTCTCAACTAATATATTTTCTTCTCTGTCTTTTAAAATAAAGCCAGCAGTTACATTCTGACTGTCAGTAGCAGATACCTTCATGCTGACAGATACGCTTCCGCTTTCATTATCTTGATTTAACACAGGTTTGAACCATACATCCTCCAGATGAACATCCGGAATTGCCTTCAAAGTAACATTTCTGAAAATTCCAAAAAATCTGAAAAAGTCCTGATCCTCTAAAAATGCCGCCGTGCTCATCTTATGTACCTGCACTGCCAGAACATTTCCCTTTTCCTTAATATATGGTGTCAGATCAAACTCAGAAGGTGTGAAGCTGTCCTCTGCATAACCTATAAACTGACCATTAAGCCACAGATACATAGCTTCTTCTACACCTTCGAAGCAGATATATATTCTTTTTCCACACATGTTCTTATCCAAATCAAAGTATTTGATATAAGAGCCTACCGGATTGTACTGTGCTTCTGAGAACATTCCTTCTTCTGCTCCGGTTGCCTCCATACTATATGCTCCTCTGTGGTACTCTTTTCCTTCCCATGGATACATAGTGTTGATGTAACGTATTTTATCATATCCAGCCAGTTCAATATGTCCGGGAACCATAATTTTATCGAATCCTGATGCATCAAATGTTTCCTTATAAAAATCAACAGGTCTTTCCATCACATTTTTGCTGTAAGCAAACTCCCATTGACCATTTAATGACTGTAATAATGGATTTTTTTCTTTTTTCATGTCTGAATAATCCAGATAATAGCAATGATCACTATGTGGTTCCAATTGATTTACCTTAAACACTTCCGGATTATCAAGCCATTTCATATCAGCGTTCATATTTTTCCTCACTTTCCAATTATTAATATATAAAACCAAGAACAATAACTGCTTTGCTGCATCTAAGATATAACAAAACCCTTGAAAAGAGCAATGTAATAAATTATACAAATCATGCACTAAATGATACTGTTATAATTACTGTATTATAAAATGAGGGTCAAAAGGTGTCATAGATGCTTGCATGCAATTTAAAAAGCTCCTGTGCATTGCACAGAGAGCTTTTTAGTCCGGTTAGTACAGACATATATTAACACGCGAATTATATGATGACACTTGCTTTCCCTTTTTTTCAAATCTTTGGATTCTTGTAATAACCTGATATTCCATCTGCAGCTTGTCCGATGAACAAGAGTATACATAAGGTTCAAAACCGGTATATTCATCATCCCCTTGCGTATAATTATTCCCATAATAAAAATTCTCTATTATATTTGTCTCAAAGGAAGAATCTATTTTTGATTCAGACTCTTTTGGATCACCCATAGAATAATCACTGCCATATGTCTTTGCATATAAATCTCTCATCACTGCAGCCTGTGCCTTATGACTATCCACATCTGCACAATAATATGTAATATAAAACGGTACTCCAAGCACCGCATCAACAGCGGCCAGCATTCTCGTATCTTCAAATGATATTATAAATATCCACGCCGATAATTCCTTGCTTATATCCGATGTTACAAAATAATCTGATATTGTGTTGTCAATACCATCATCCAAAGCAACTGCTGCACCATATTGCCAAGGAGCTGCTTCATATGTCTGTTCTGTTTCGCTGTCTGTATCCTTTGAATAGTTACTTTCAAGGCTTTGGAGCATAACTATATCGTCTTCACCGAGCATCTGCATAATACCTGACTGCTTCTGCAGCTCACAGGCACCCTTCAGAAAAGTCTGAATAGCCGTATAAGCCTGTCCCACCGGAATCTCAGTATCCAACGGTTCCCTTTTCTCACTATATTTCCCATTCCACAGCTCATTTACATTGTCCTGCATCAGAGACATCATCTTTGTAAGCCTCTCTTCAGCTGAAATAGAGTGGCTGTAGGGGCTTATATCAGCGTTGCTTATCGTAGTACTCGTTTTGGCAATTTTTGCTGCTTTAAGTGAAATCAGATAATTCGGTATCATATTTCCCGCACATACAACTGCCAGAATAATGCATATACACACTATTCCCTTGATTTTATCCGGTTTTTTATCAATACATTTGCGCACTGATAAATGCTTACTTCTCATCCAATGCCTCCGCTTTCATGTCAAAATACACCTTGGTTCCTTTACCTGACTCACTCTCATAATGGATTTTTGTATCATGCAGCTTAGCAATCCTTGATACAAGTGCAAGCCCAAGCCCTGCTCCATGCTCACTTCTTGATCGTGACTTGTCAACCATATAAAAAGCCTCTGTAATGCGCTCTATATCCTCAGGCGGTATTCCTCTTCCATTGTCCGAAACTGCAATACGATAAATACTGTGCGAAATAAGTCTGCCTGATACCTCTACCTTGCTGCCTCCTGATTTCACTGCATTGTCTATCAGATTAAGAAGCATGGTCTTAAACAGATCATATTCCAGCCACACCCATGCCTCATCCGCACTGTACACAATCTCTGTATTATGCTTTTTTGCCGCTTCATGTGCGGTTTCCACACAGTCTGCTATAATCTCAGATACTCTTGTTTCTTCAAGCCTGAAATCATTTTTATCAAGAGTGATAAGCTCCAGCAGCTTAAATGATAATGCTTCAAGCCTCATGCCCTCATTCAGTATGACTCCGGCAGCACTGTGCACCTCATCCTCGGACATTTTTTTCTGATACAGGGTATCGGCATATCCTATAATTGATGTCATTGGGGTTTTGAGCTCATGTGCGAAGTTTGCAGTAAAATCCTCCTGCTTCTTTGCCACCATCTGAAGTTCATAAACTTTGCTTTCAAGGTTTTTCGCAAGCTCGTTGAAAGCCTTTGCAAGCTCACCTATTTCATCCTTTGTCTTCACATCACTTCTTGCCGTGTAATCGCCATCTGCAAATTTTTTAGTGGTGGCTGTTAATCCGGCAAGAGGTTTTGTAATCATCCAAGAAAGTATCAATATGACCATCATACCAACAGCAAGTATAACAATGTAGTACACGCTGCATCTATACCTAAGCTCCTTTGACTCATCGAAAACCGGTGTAATATCACTTTCCGTTATCAGAATATACCTGTTATCATTCAGTTTAAAGCTGCTTTTGACATGGATATATCTGCTGCTTTGCTTTTCACCGGTATCTTTAGTATTCTCTTTTGACACTATACTGTATGTAAGCGTACCATCCTTTACCTTTATATCCTTTTGCTCATAATTACATGAATTGGCATATATCCTTTTTCCATCATCATCGGCAAGATACATTCCTCCTTCATCTCCAACAATGGATTTTGCCGACTGCGACATCATATCTGTAAGCTCCTTATCCACATCCTCACTCTTCATATTAAGTATGACAGTTTCAATCGAGTATTTTATCATCTGATGCTGTGAAAGTGCACTGTCCTGCTCCCTTTTCACTGCATGCTCCAGTGAATATGATAGAGTCACATATTCTATCATTCCAAGGGCAACAGCCAGTATCACTGTCATTCCAAGAAACATTTTATAGAAAAATTTCATCCGCGAACCTCCAGACGATAGCCAATCCTGAAAACTGTGACAATCTTTTCATTCCAGTCAAGCTTTTTCCTTAGTCTTTGTACATGTGAGTCCAGTGTCCTTGTCTCCCCGGTATACTCCTCCTGCCATACAAGTTCATAAAGCCTGCGCCTGCTGAGTGCAACATTCTTATGCTTCATAAGCTCATACAGCAGATCAAATTCCTTTACTGTGAGCTCTACCTGCTCACCTGCCTTTGTCACTGTACGTGATTTAGGATCTATAGCTACATCCTCTATTTCCAGACGCTCTGCCATGCGCTGAGTGCGTCTTAATACGGTTTCCACTCTCGCAAGCAGCTCCCCTATCTGAAATGGTTTGCATATGTAATCATCCGCGCCCATACGAAGCCCGCGTATCCTTTCATCCACCTGTCCCATAGCAGATATTATTATGACCGGAGTATCCCCAATTCTCCTTACATAGTCAAGCAATTCATAACCATTTATCTCAGGAAGCATAATATCAAGCAGCAGCAGATCATATCTGTTCTGCTCAATTTTGTCCGCCCCTTCCTTGCCATCAAACGCTCTTTCGCATTGATATCCCTCTGCCTTCAGGGTGTTGCATATTAAATTATTTATGTCGTTGTCATCTTCCACTATGAGAATACTGGTCATAAGCTGCTCCTCTTCTATGATTATGATAGAATTATTATAGCATAAAGATGTGTCATAGTTGTAAAAAACACCCTGTTATTTAACTCAATAATAGGATGTTTTACCGGCACTTATACAAATATATTCTCACACATACATACTCCAGACAGCTCTAATCTGAGATGATATATTTCTGAATAACCACCTTTTGCCACTTTTTTCAATGCTGTTTGGATCATTTATTGAAAATCCTTCATCATCATATCCTGTTATAACCATAAAATGTCCTGTATCGGTAAAATCTCCCGGTCCTACATTTACCACAATAGGATGTCCTTCATCAAGCTCTGCTTTCATTCTGCTCTCATCCAGCGCCACTGCCTTTGCTTTTACGCCGTAGTGCATGCAGCCTTCACTTATAAGCGTCCATGAACTTCCCGATCCATCCACACTGTAACCGGCTTCCTTTGAATACTTTGCTACTGCAATAGGTGATGCCTCCCTATTGTGCGTCAGATAAACCACTACCATCGAAAGTGTAGTGGGACCGCATCCGCTTGCTGCAAAGAAATTGCCGCTATATTTTTCGTAGCCCCAGCGTTTATCCCACTGCACAAATAACGGAACACTATCCATAGACGCTTCTTCTGTCAAATCAATTGTGTGTTCCTTCACATGTTCCGCCGGATAATCATACACAAACTCAAGTGCCTCGTCATTCTTCAAAGCAAGGTCCTTTAGCTGTTTTGGATATTGGGTGCTGTTCATTATATCATCAAGCATCGACTGATTATTTTGTATCTTATTCTTTTCAGAGATTTTGCTATTTTCTATAACAGCATTATCATATGTATTATTTCCGGCTTCAACATCATATTTATTTGTCCTGCCATCACCGGATCTTATCATACGGCTTCCAACAGCCACAAATACAGCCACAGCTATTATACTACAGGAAAATATGATAGAACGCAGTATCTTTCTGCGCCTGCGTCTCCTTCGACGTAAATTTGCCCCATGTCTGCAACATTTGTTTTGTGTCATGTCCACTTTCTATCCTCCTGCTTCTTTGTAACTGATATTGTGTATCATTACTCTATCAAAAGCATTCGTTTATTATGTTGCATACTTGTGTCATAGTTGTAAAATATTCCAATATTAAATTGTATAAATAAATTGACCAATGACAGTATTGCAGGATATTTTAACCTATCACTGTATTAAGCAACTTTTGACTATATATTCTGTTATTCTGGCAAGTAATAATTCTTTTCGTATTCTATAATGACATCGTAAACAGAAAGGAGATGAATTTCCATGAGAAATAAATTACACAATTTTATTAATAACTTACTTAGCTTTTATGCAAGCTTCTTTACTCACAGATTTTATCAAATGTAATGTGCATAGCGTACATAAAATACCTGATGTCCTCCGTATCCTTCCACTAAAGCTATGAGTTGCATTTCAGTTTTCTTCATCCTGCAATGTCCATACGATCCTGATTCCTATCGTATTATTCTGCTTAATCTTTGGCAGGTAATTTCCTATAACAATAAACAATAAGCTTGTTCCATAATAAATTAATGCTATAAATAAATCCTCTGTTTCTGCTCTTTCACCTCAGATACCTGCGACTTTATCTGCTCACACTTGGTATACAATTGCTCCTGTGCCTCTGATAATACCTTTTTAGCATTATTGGTAATGGGTAAAAAATAGCCATCTAGATTGTTAGTCCAAATGACTTATGAAAAAAGATATTATTTTAATTTATTGTAAAGAACTGTCTCTATTCCTGTTATTAAATCTGTTTTTTTCTTATAAAGAAGCGTCCATGATGCCTGATTCTTAGAATAATCCATCTTTTCTTCTGGAAAAAATGAACGGCAGAAATACTTATCTCCATCATCATTAGATAAGAATAAAAATAAATTTCTGCTTTCCATTTTATTTTCCATAAGGTAATCAGCCTCAATCATTGAATACATATTTGCCTTTTTATTGTATTTAAACACTGTATCATTACTATCTATCATTTGTTCAAGTAATGGCAAAAAATGTATTCTTTGCTCTATCTTTTTATAAAAATCAGATGATTCTATTTTCTCAATTGCAATTGTTCCATCTACTATTTCATCAAATACCTTGCTTCTGTCTCTACTCAATTCAGGTCTATCAACAAGATATTGCAGTCCCATAAGATGAAAACAATCTTTTTTGTCAAATAAGATTCTTAATGTAACTGCAACACCTTTTCTGCCCAACACAAGCTCATATTCTGTCGATAATAGTGGAATAAAGGCATTTATACAATCTATAACATTTCTCATTACAGTTCTCCACTACTTCTTTAGATTAAGAAAGGCTCTGCAAAAGCAGAGCCCTTCTAACATTTTCTTTCGAGGATTAACCTCTAGCCAGATTGTGGTAAATGTTAAACCCTTATAAAGCTCATAAGGCACTGCTCTCTGGCACAACACCTTACTTTACCGCTTGGCAGACACTCAAGTTGCCTGTCTTTAATATTATATTACCTGTCATATGAAAATATGTCAATCCAAAATTTTATGTTCTACAAAAATTCTGTAGACATCTCGTATACTTTGGCTTAGGATTAACACGTAAACTTGGTAGACATAAAAAAATAGAGAGCCTTCGGATTTCTCCAAAGACTCTCCAAAAAGCCTATAAAATCAAGCTTTCTATTTAGAATTTGCCTGCATCAGCAGCCTGCTGAACAGAAACGGCTACTGCTACTGTAGCACCAACCATTGGGTTATTACCCATTCCGATAAGTCCCATCATCTCAACGTGAGCCGGAACTGATGAAGATCCTGCGAACTGTGCATCTGAATGCATACGTCCCATTGTATCTGTCATACCGTATGAAGCTGGTCCTGCTGCCATGTTGTCTGGGTGAAGTGTACGTCCTGTACCACCGCCTGATGCTACTGAGAAGTACTTCTTGCCCTGCTCGATACACTCTTTCTTGTATGTACCTGCTACCGGATGCTGGAAACGAGTTGGGTTTGTAGAGTTTCCTGTGATAGAAACACCAACGTTCTCGTGATGCATGATTGCAACACCTTCCTGAACATCATCTGCACCGTAACACTTAACTGTTGCACGGAGTCCATCTGAGTATGCATGCTCAGAAACGATGTTGAGCTTAGCTGCCTTGTAGTCATACTGTGTCTCTACGAATGTGAATCCGTTGATACGTGAGATGATCTGTGCAGCGTCTTTTCCAAGTCCGTTAAGGATAACACGCAGTGGTTTCTGACGAACCTTGTTTGCCTTCTCAGCGATTCCGATAGCACCCTCAGCGGCTGCGAATGACTCGTGACCTGCTAAGAAACAGAAGCACTCTGTCTCCTCCTCGAGGAGCATCTTTCCAAGGTTACCATGTCCTAAACCTACCTTACGGTGATCAGCAACTGATCCAGGGATACAGAATGCCTGAAGTCCCTCTCCGATTGCTGCTGCAGCGTCTGCTGCTCTTCTACATCCTTTTTTGATTGCGATTGCTGCACCAACTGTGTATGCCCAGCAAGCGTTCTCGAAACAGATTGGCTGGATTTTCTTTACCTGATCGTAAACATCAAGTCCAGCGTCCTTTGTAATCTTTTCAGCTTCTTCGATTGAGCTGATACCATAGCTGTTAAGTACAGCATTGATCTGGTCTATTCTTCTTTCATATGATTCAAATAATGCCATTGTCGTTCTCCTTTCCTCTTATTCCTGTCTTGGATCGATGATCTTAACAGCACCCTGCTCTGGAGTTACACGACCGTATGATCCTGAAGCTTTCTCCCAAGCTGTGTTAGCGTCATCACCCTTTTTGATAAAATCTGTCATTTTTCCAAGAGAAACGAACTGGTATCCAATTACTTCATCGTTCTTGTCAAGAGCGATTCCTGTTACATAGCCCTCAGCCATCTCAAGGTAACGAACTCCCTTTGCCTTTGTTGCGTACATTGTACCAACCTGTGAGCGAAGTCCCTTTCCTAAATCCTCAAGTCCTGCTCCAACAGCAAGTCCATCATCAGAGAATGCAGACTGTGTACGACCGTAAACGATCTGTAAGAATAACTCTCTCATAGCTGTATTGATGGCATCACAAACTAAGTCTGTGTTTAATGCCTCAAGAATTGTCTTACCCTGTAAGATTTCTGCTGCCATAGCTGCAGAGTGTGTCATTCCTGAGCATCCGATAGTCTCAACTAATGCCTCTTCAATTACTCCATTCTTTACGTTGAGTGAGAGCTTGCAGGCACCCTGCTGTGGTGCACACCAGCCTACACCGTGTGTAAATCCTGAAATGTCCTCAATTTTCTTAGAATGAACCCATTTTCCTTCTTCTGGGATAGGAGCTGGCTCATGTTTTGCGCCCTTAGCTACAGGACACATGTTTTCAACTTCCTTAGTGTAAATCATCTTAAGACTCCTTTCGTTATGGTTTTAACATACCCGATTTATTCTCTCATATTTTTTGTCATAAGTCTAGAGTATCATCGACAAAAAACAACAAAAATACAATATTTTTTCAAACAACATTACTATTTTTTAAGAACTACGTTGTCCTTGTCCTTAAAAATGTGGTTTGCAGGGATGACTCCGCGTACTCTTGAAAGCGGATAAATGTTTGAATTTCTTCCTATTACTGTTCCCGGATTGAGCACAGAGTTGCAGCCCACCTCCACATGGTCACCAAGCATAGCGCCGAATTTCTTACGGCCGGTTTCAATCTCCTCTTTTGTATCGTAAACATCCTTTACGACTACAAGAGTCTTGTCGCTCTTTACATTTGATGTAATAGATCCTGCGCCCATATGTGATTTGTAGCCCAGGATTGAATCTCCTACATAGTTGTAGTGTGGCACCTGTACTGAATTAAAGATGATTACATTTTTGAGCTCTGTGGAGTTTCCTACTACTGAGCCCTTGCCTACGATTGCACTGCCACGGATAAAAGCACACTGTCTGATTTCTGCGTCCTCGCAGATGATGAGCGGACCGTGCAGATATGCGCTGTCAAATACTGTTGCGCTCTTTGCTACCCAGATATCCTCGCCCCTTTTTTCATAGATTTCAGGGTCGAGTGTTGGTCCTATCTCCTTGATGAAATCACTTATTCCGGCAAGTGCCTCCCATGGATAAGTGAACTGTGATAAATACTCCTTTGCGATTGTTTCATCCAGATTATAGAGGTTTGTTATTTTTGCGTTTTCCATTTTTCTATGTCCTTTCTTTTATTCGTTATGTAAAAATTATTGACTATTGTTTTAACTGTCATTTTAATATTTAAACTTAAATATAAGTATTAAACATAAATATAAAAATTCATATTAACTATAGATTTAATAATTAATTATCAGCAGAACTACTCGCCAAACAGCTCATGCGCCGCCGCAAGTGCCGCCTCCGACACATCATCTGCCTGTGCGCCCTCTGCTGCCATATCAAGACCAGCCAGAAATTCCTCGGGGATTCCCATCTCATTCAGGGTTGTCTCATCCGGCGCATCATCTGTCGTGCTCTGTGCATCGGCATTGCTCTGTGCATCAGCATTGTTATGTACTTCAGCCGTGCTCTGCACTTCTTCCTCGCCCGGGTTATCGAAATCAAATGATATCTGGTCATTTTCAAACTTAAGACATGTATCGAATACATTTCCCGCCTTGGATGTGAAGCCTGTGACCTTCTTTTTGGTCTTTCCTGTGGTAAACAGCTCCGTAAGGATTTCCTCTGAAAGCTCCACCTTTGCCACAGTATGCCAAACATTGAAGCCGCACTCACACTCATATTTCCACTGTGTCTTTTTGAGCGGTCTGCCACACTTTGGACAGAGTACATTTGTCTCGATTGGCTTAGGCTTTTCGGGGAAATCAAAGGCTATATCTCCGTCTTCTGTGAGCTTTAGCGGTGCGTCAAACTTCATGCCTGTCTTTGAGACAAATCCTGATATAACTTCTGTCTTTTTCTTTGTCAGAAGCTCCTTAAGGACCGATTCCTTTATCTTGACGCTTGCAACCTTGCCCACCATAAAGCGGCAGCTCTCAGGATCATCACGTCTGTTGTTCTCGCATACAAAGCCAAACGGCGCCACCTGAATTTTGCCTCCGCACTTCGGACATACCACATCCTTCACTGTCTTTGGCTCTACATGGTCAAAATCAAACCGGACAGAGAGCTTTTTGTTTTCATCCTCCTTAAGCACCAGGCACGCATCGAAGCGTTTCCCGCTTTTGGATTTAAAGCCTCGTATGGTCTCAGTCTTTTTATCATTAAGAAGCTGCTTTAGGTTTGCGGCTGTGATTGTCTTTCCCGCAATCTGTCCCACCGAAAAGCGGCAGCTTCCCGGCTCGTCACCCTTGTAGTTCACACAGCCATAGCCAAACGATGTCTTTTTTATCTGACCACCACAAAGCGGACAGACGACATCCTTTATGATTTCATCCTCCACATTGTCAAAGTCAAATGCTACGACGGTGTGCATTTTCTCACTTCCCTCTGTGACCGGCTCCTTCTTTAAGACGAGGCATGCGTTGAAGCGTTTTCCCGATTTTGATTTAAAGCCCTTTATCGTCTCTGTTCTGCCGTTTGCCATGAGCTCTAAAAACTGTACCTGTGACAGCTGCTTGTCTGCTATCCTTCCAACGAAGAAATGGCAGCCATCCTCTGTCTGTCTGTTATAGTTTGCACATCGGTAGCCGTATGGTGACACATATATATCGCCTCCACAGTCCGGGCATACAATGCCCTCGACCTTTTGTGGCTTTACGTTTTCAAAATCAAAGGTGGCTGATACCTTGTTTGTCTGTTCATCCTTGTTGAGCTTTAAGCATGCATCAAAGCGCTTGCCGCTTTTTGACTTAAAGCCTCTAATTGTATCGGTGATTCCTTCTTCAATCAGCTTTTTGACCTGTTCCTCCGGAATATCAAGTCCTGCCACCTGTCCGATATTAAAATTACATCCTGATTTATCATTTTTATAATTAGCACAGCCATAGCCAAACGGTGTGGTCACTATCTCACCGCCGCAGACCGGGCACTTGACACCTATCTTTCGTCTGGCTGCCGCACCTCTGGCATTTTTGCCTGCAAAGCTGCTGATGCGGTCTGCAATCTCAGGGCGCAGATTCTGCTCAATCATCTTTTCTGTCTCTTTGCGGATAAAGCTCTCAAGCTTTCCCCTGTATTCCCAGAAATCCACCGTGCCCCTTGTAATTCCGTCCAGTCCCTTTTCCCAGTTGGCTGTCATCTTTGGATTAAGAAGTGCCGGAACTGTCATGTATACGACCTCAAATACCATCTCACCAAGGCTTTCGGGTGTGAGTATCTGTGTCTTTTTGTTCAGATTCAGATATCCTATACGGACAAGCTTCTGGATTATCTCCGCTCTCGTTGCTGAGGTGCCTATTCCTGAGCCCTTTATCTGCTCACGAAGCTCCTCGTCCTCGATAAGCTGTCCTGCATTTTCCATGGCAAGCACCATGGAGCCTGATGTATAGCGCTTTGGCGGAGATGTCTTACCAAACTTGATATTATAGCCTTGGCATGCTATCTCATCCCCCGCCTTTAGCTTATCAGCAAGCTCAAGCATCACCTTGGGATTTACGACTATCTCATCATTGCTGCCGTTTGCTGTGCTGTTTTCATCTGTACTATCTGCAGTTTCAGTGTTTTTACCAAGTATTCGTGCGTTTGATTCCTCAAACGACTTCTTTTTCGGCGGATTCGCCACCTGTAAATAGCCCTCGCTCTTTAGTACCTTTGATGATGCAAAAAAACTTTCCTTATCCACATCTACGACAAGCTTCACATTCTCATACTCTGCCGGTGGATAAAAAATACTAAGAAAACGCCTGACAATCAGCTCAAACACTGCTCTTTGAAGCGATGTAAGCCCCGAAAGCTCTGTAAGCTGACCCGTCGGAATGATAGCGTAGTGGTCTGTTACCTTGCTGTCATCCGTGTACTGCGTATCTGCTATGTTGGCATATAACCTCTTTTGCATAATATGCTCCACAAAGTCTGCTGTCGGTTCAAAACCTTTAAGCCTGCTTATATTTTTCCCAATCTCCTTTGCCACAGCGCTTGAGAGCACCCTGGCATCTGTTCTAGGATAGGTGGTGAGCTTTTTTTCATACAGATCCTGAGCCACCTGTAATGTCTCATCAGGGCTGATTTTAAACTTCTTTGAACACTCTGCCTGCAGCTCCGCCAGGTTGAAAAGAAGCGGTGCTCTTTTTTTAGTAATATTCTTAACTATAGATTTAACTTTTGCCTGTTTGCCGTTTAATTCTTCAATTAAAGTGAGTGCATCTTTTTCCTCTTTGAAGCCGTTTTCCTTGTATAAAAGCGGTGATTCAAAGTACCTTGAGCCTTCTACAGCCTTCCACTCTGCCTCTACACCGGCATCCGTAAACCTGCCGATTACCCTGTAAAACGGAGTCTCCTTAAAGTTTCTGATTTCACGCTCACGGATTACTACCATTCCAAGCACACAGGTCATCACTCGTCCGACCGCGATTGCCGTATACGAGCGTGTACCCGCTGCATCGTTTAGCAGATTGCCGTATTTGACCGACATGACACGCGAAAAGTTGATGCCCATCGCATAATCCTCGATGGTACGCATGATGCCGCTCTTTCCGAGGTTTGCATACGCACTCATCGGCTTTGCCTCTTTTATGCCTCTTAGGATTTCCTCCTCGGTCTGCGAATCTATCCAGACTCGAAGTTCCTCCATGCCTTCCCTGACACCACCAAAGTTTCTGATATTCTCCTCGATGGTCTGTCCTTCTTTTCCGGCATCACCTGCCCAGTAAACTCTGTCAATGTCCTCTCTCTGCAAAAGAGCGTGCACAATATTGTACTGCTTGCGCACGCTGTCTATCACATCATATTTGTATTCCTTTGGCAGAAACGGCAGATCCTCAAGACGCCATTTCTTGTATTTCATATCGTAGGACTCAGGGTAGACCAGCCCGACCAGATGTCCTACGCACCATGAAATCACATATTCTCCATTTTCTATATAACCGTCATTGCGTCCGCTCACCCGCAGCACCTTCGCAAATTCCTGTGCCACGGATGGCTTCTCTGTTATTATCAGTGATTTTCCCATAAGCTCCTCTATAATTCATTCATGTTGATGAGCTTGAATCTAGGGTCTCTGACCACATAGCTTTGCAGTGCAGGCTCAAAATCCGTTGCCGAAAACAGATAATAGTCATCAGATGTAAGCCTTGCCTGCTCCATAGCCATAGCCATATTCTCGCACATATCCATGGTCATCATTGGCTTGTCCCAATTGCAGAAGCCGATGATACTCCTTCTATCCTCGCTCTGAGCCACGATGTCTATGCGGCCTGTCTTTCCAATCCATGTACCCACACGCTTTATGGCAAACGGAAGCTGTCCCATCTGATTTAGTATAAGCAGATACTCTGTGCAGACCTCCCTGAAATATCTCTCAAGATACGCATCAAGCTCTTTTTCTATATATGTATCATAAAACTCTTCCGGTGAAAGCAGATACAGATTAGACATATTCGGATAGACAAACTTAAACCAGAAATTAACAAATGTGTCTTTTATCTGATATACACCCTTCTTTGCATTTTCCCATCCGCCGGTCTCAAAGGAAACTACTTTTTCCACAATATTGAAGGTGGCAAGATTCTTTAAATATACGCTGATTTTGGCACGCGAAAATCCTGTCGCATGGAAAATATCATTGAGCTTGTTCTCACCTCTTGCGATTGCTGCAAGTATTGTGCTATATGCAGAAAGCTCTCGAAGCTCTGCGGATATAACAGCATCCGCCTCACCATACAGTGCTCCCGATGGTGTCAATACAAGCCTGCATATATTATCCTTAAAGGATTTAGCTGCATCCCACTTATCCAGATATGCCGGAACTCCACCGATTGCTCCGTAAATCCTCACGATTTCCGCGACCGGAAGACTCTCAAAATGTCTTACAACCTCAAGGAAATTGAGCGATTCAAGCTTCATTTCGGCTCCCTTAAACTGCTCTGCTGCCTCTTGTGTAGCCCAGACTGTAGATGATGTGGCAAGTATTATAAGTACAGGTCCCGGATACAGCTTGTGCTTTTTAAGCTTTGCAACTGCTTCCATAAATGATGCATCCCTCTTTGCCACAAACTGTGCCTCATCGATTATCACGACAAGCTTGGAAGGGCCTCCTGATTTGATTCTCGCGAAGTACTCCTCATATGTCTGTCTGCTCAGGCTCACCTTGTACTGACGGCTTATCTCCTCCCCCATCATCTCAAGCTGATGCTCTGGCGATGCCTGTCTGCATCTGTAGTAAAAGAATTTCTTTCCGTCACAAAATTCCTTTATGAGCTCCTCCTTTTGACAGCCTCTCCTTCCGTAGAGCACTACGAACTGGTTACCCGACTCTTTATAGAGCTGCTCAAGTTTCTCTAAATCTGTGTGTTTTGCTTTCATAAATATTCCTCCAAAATAATCAACTGGAAATATTATATCACAATTTAACACATATACAAATAGATTTTAATTATAATTTCCGAGCTCCTATTGTAGCTTTCACTTTATTTCTGACAAACATATAGCAGATAGCCTGCATGATGATTGTCGCTATCCATGAACCGGGATATGATATAAACAGGAAAAACAGCGATCTGTGGCTTGGAAACAGACCATATATCCAGATGATTCTGACTCCGACTGTTCCTATTATAGAAAGTATCATAGGTACTGTTGAGTATCCCATTCCTCTTAGTGCTCCCGGAAAAAGATCCATGATTCCACAGAGGAAATATGGGATTGTTGTAATCGAAATAATCTCAAGTCCTGATTTAATTACCTCGCTATTACTTGTATATATGCCAAGTATCTGTGTTCCAAATATGTATGAAGCACTTCCCATCACAAGTGCTACCGCTGTCGTGAGGAACAGACAGTCTATCAGTACCCTGTCCATTCTCTTTTGTTTTCCTACCGCATAGTTCTGGCTCGTGAAGCTCATGCAGGCCTGTGTGATTGAGTTGACAGATACATACAAAAAGCCAAGTATATTGTTTGCCGCCGTATATCCAGCCATGGCTATTGAGCCAAAGGAATTGACTGATGACTGAAGCATGGCATTTGAGATATTTATGACTGTGCTCTGTATGCCGGCCGGAATTCCCACCTGAAATATCTGAAGCATATATTCCTTATCAATCGCAAGCTTATTAAAGCAGAGCTTATAGCTGGTATCTGCTTTGCTCAAACAATATAATACAAGCACGCTGGAAACAAACTGCGAAACAATCGTACCGATTGCAACACCTGCAACATCCAGTTTGCACACTATTACAAAAAACAGATTGAGCAGTGCATTGATACAGCCTGAAATAATCAAAAAGATAAGAGGTCTCTTTGTATCGCCGACAGCACGCAAAATCGCCGCACCATAGTTATAAAGCATAAAAAACGGCATACCGCAAAAATAAATCCTCATATAAATAGTGGAAAGACCTATGACATCATCCGGTGTACCCATGATTTCCAGCGCACCCCTTGCAAAAATAACACCGACCACACCCATCACAATACCACTTATGAGTGCAATCATAATAGAGGTGTGCACCGTCTTAGACATCTCCTTCTCCTTGCCTGCCGCATAAAATCTGGCAGCGAGCACATTCGCACCAAGCGATATACCCATAAACAAATTGACAAACACATTGATAAGTGCCGTAGTCGAGCCAACAGCCGCAAGTGATTTGCTGCCACTAAACTGTCCCACGACAATAATATCCACCGCATTAAACGCTAACTGTAAAATACCCGAAATCATAAGTGGCAACGCAAATGAAATAAGCTTATCCATTATTGAACCGTTCACCATATCAATTTCATACTTATTATTCTTCACTTATATCTACCTCTTAAATATATTCTACTCAGATTATCTATTTTACCACGATAAAATATAAATTCAAGCGTAACTATTTAAAACAACTGAGAATAAAAAAGAGAGCCTCTTTTAAGAGGCTCGACTTTTGCATAATAATTAATTCACAGAGTGAGGATTTTCCGTTCAACACACTGCCTTCACCGGAGAGTACACAGTATGTTCCGAAGAAAAAATATGAACTGCCACGGGATTCCAATAGGTTAAATGACAGTTTAGACTTGCAAACTGCCATAATCTATCCATAAAAAATCCCGTGGCTGACTTCATATTTTTTCTGAGGAATACTACTGTGTGCTACACCGGTGCCCACAGCCCACAAACGGAAAATCCGACCTCCTTAATAAAAATTGAATTTTTTGCCAACTCTACTTCTTTGTGATGTAATCCTGTGCCTTAAGAAGCTCTGCACAAAGCACTGCTCCACCTGCTGCACCACGTACTGTGTTGTGTGAGAGTCCAACGAACTTCCAGTCATAGACTGTATCCTCTCTGAGACGTCCGACATTGATTCCCATACCATGCTCATAATCCACATCAAGTGCGACCTGAGGACGATTATCCTCTTCACAGTATCTGATGAACTGCTTTGGTGCGCTTGGAAGCCCAAGCTCCTGTGGTACTCCGCTGAACTTCTCGAGTGCCTCGATGAGTTGCTCCTTTGTAGGGTTCTTTTTGAACTTGACAAATACAGCTGCTGTATGACCGTTTAATACAGGAACACGGATACACTGGCATGTGATAACCGGTGACTCTGCAGGAACAATCTGTTTCTTCTCATCATCCACATATCCCCAGAGACGAAGTGGCTCTTTCTCAGATTTTTCTTCCTCTCCACCGATGAATGGAATAATGTTTCCAACCATCTCAGGCCAGTCCTTGAATGTCTTTCCGGCACCTGAGATTGCCTGATATGTTGTAGCAACAACCTCATATGGCTCAAACTCTTTCCATGCTGTAAGAACCGGAGCATATGACTGGATTGAGCAGTTTGGCTTTACTGCTACGAAGCCTCTCTTTGTACCGAGACGCTCCTTCTGATATTTGATAACCTCCATGTGCTGTGGGTTGATTTCAGGTACAACCATTGGCACATCAGGTGTCCATCTGTGGGCACTATTATTTGAAACTACAGGAGTCTCTGTCTTTGCGTAGTCCTCCTCGATCTTCTTGATCTCGTCCTTTGACATATCAACGGCTGAGAATACGAAGTCAACCTGTGAAGCAACCTCTTCTACCTCATTGACGTTCTTTACGATGATTTTCTTAACTGCCTCAGGCATTGGTGTGTCCATTTTCCATCTATCACCAACGGCGTCCTCGTATGTCTTGCCTGCACTTCTTGGGCTGGCTGCAATTGTTGTTACCTCGAACCATGGATGATTCTCTAAAAGAGAAATAAATCTCTGTCCTACCATTCCTGTTCCACCGAGGATACCTACTTTAAGCTTTTCACTCATTACTCTAATCTCCCTATCTTCTAGATTTTCTTCGACCATGTCATACACTATACTTTGACATTAAAACCAGGTCATGTCCGCCTGTCGCGTACAACTGTCTTTATAGGAAATATATTACTTGAAACTCTAATGAAAAACAAGGAAAAAACTATATTAAATTAATAATTTTTCTCACTGTTTTTTATAAAATATGCACAAAAACTACACTTCATCCTGCCAATTTGACTTCATATACTCGTCGTAAACGGCAATTACCTTGTCCATTGATGTCTTTGATGGCGCTCCAACTGTACACCTTGTGCTGACACAGGTCTCCATTGAAATGGCATCAAATACATCCTCCTCAAATACCGGAGAGATAGCCTTGAGCTCGTCGATGCTCATATCGTCGATTGCAATGCCCTTGTCGATGCAGTAAAGCACTATTCTTCCTACAATACCATGTGCATCTCTAAACGGTACACCCTTTTTAACGAGATAATCAGCTGCATCTGTGGCATTTGTAAAGCCATTGTTTGCACTCTTTCTCATCACGTCCTTGTTAAACTTCATTGTATCAATCATTCCTGTAAAAAGTGCGATACATCCCTTTGCAGTGTCGAATGCATCAAATGCCAGCTCCTTATCCTCCTGCATATCCTTGTTGTACGCAAGCGGAATGCCCTTCATGGTGGTGAGAAGCGACATGAGCGCACCGTATACACGGCCTGTCTTTCCTCTGACAAGCTCTGCTATATCAGGATTTTTCTTCTGTGGCATGATTGAGCTTCCTGTGCTGTACGCATCGTCAATCTCAACAAACTGGTACTCGTTTGAATTCCATATGATAATTTCCTCAGAAAAACGTGACAGATGCATCATGATAGTTGAAAGAGCCGATAAAAACTCAATCAGATAATCTCTGTCTGACACACCGTCCATACTGTTAAGTGTCGGTCCGTAAAAATCCAGAAGCTGTGCTGTATAGTCCCTATCAAGCGGATATGTAGTGCCTGCGAGTGCTCCTGAGCCAAGCGGACAATAGTTCATTCTCTTATATATATCGCACAGTCTTGATCTATCTCTCTTAAACATCTCAAAATATGCGCCCATATGGTGAGCCAGAGTGATTGGCTGGGCCTTCTGCAGATGTGTAAAGCCCGGCATGATAGTCTGTGTGTTTTCCTTCATAATCTTAAGGATAACAGCTAAAAGCTCCTTAAGCTCATTATCAGTCTCCTTCACTGTCTTTCTGGTGAAAAGACGCATGTCAAGAGCTACCTGGTCGTTTCTGCTTCGACCTGTGTGAAGCTTCTTTCCTGTGTCACCAAGCCTGTCTATGAGTGTAGCCTCAACGAAGCTGTGGATATCCTCATACTTTGAGCTGATTTCAAGCTCCCCTGACTCTACCTCCTTAAGTATCTGCTTTAGGCAAGCCACTATATCATTGCTCTCTGCCTGTGAGATGATGCCCTGCTTTCCAAGCATCGTGACATGGGCGATGCTGCCCTCTATATCCTCTTTATAAAACTTCTGATCAAATGAAATGGACGCATTGAAATTGTAAACGAGCTGATCTGTCTCCTTTGTGAAACGTCCTCCCCATAACTGTGCCATGAGATTCCTCCTTGATTATTAAATGATGATTTATTTTCATGTATCACAATGTATTGTATAAAAATAAGATGTGATACCGCCGCCTGCTCTAAACAGCCGCTTTACTGTGCTAAATTATATAATAATTTTTGCTGTCACGCAACCACATTTTCACCCACGTGCTGCAATCTCTCTGTCACGCTGCTCCTTGGAAAATACACAGCCGCAGTAGTACTGCCTGTACATATCATACTGCTTTGATATTTCCGTGGACTTTTTATAGCCCTCTTTCTTCTTAAAATCAGAGAAAAGATATCGCACTCCATATTGGCTCTCTAAGTCTTTTCCTATCTCATTGAGCTTTTCGGCATTCTTCAACGGGCTGATGGAAAGTGTCGTTGTAAAAAAATCAAAGCCATGCTCCCTTGCATACTGTGCACTCTCCTCAAGACGCAGCCTGTAGCACTTAAAGCACCTCTCCCCGCCCTCAGGCACAGCCTCCATGCCGCGTGCCATATCGTAAAAGCGCTTGGTGTCGTACACACCCTCCACAAAGTGAACCGGATTTTTCACCGGAAACTCATCTATAAAGCGCTTCTGCTCCTGTGCTCTCATGTGATATTCCTCTGGCGGGTAAATATTTGGATTGTAATAAAATACCGTCACCTTAAAATACTCCGAGAGCGTCTGTATGCAGTATGTGCTGCACGGCCCACAGCAGCTATGAAGCAAAAGACGTGGAGTGCAGTTATTGTCCATGCAATTTTCTTTTATTAAATCTTCCATTAATTTTTGATAATTTATTTTGTTTGCCATATTATATTATTTCTTTCTCAAAATTCAAATTTTTTGACATATCCCAAAATATTATTTCAGGTAACTATTCTGCATATTTACTATTCTGATTAATTACTATTTCTGATTAATTACTATTTCTGATATAAGCTGCATAATACGAACAAGGGCCGGAAGTCTCCTCCCGGCCCGGCTCATACTAATCCTCTTCTTCATATCCGAACATTAGTCTAAAAATCTTTTTTCCTGTTTCAGTCTTGAATATGCGCTTGTATGCCTTGTCGATTGCACGGTTTCCCGCATCATCCTCATACAGATTTACGAGGAAATCAGCCTCAACGAGTATCTGATAATCAAGACCATCTATATTGTCATATGTGTGATGGTGACCTATGAGAAAACATATTCTTTCAACTATGTAATTCTCGAAGCCAAGCTGTGAAAGCATCTTCTGGGCGATTATCGGTCCCTCCTGCTCCTGAAGCTTCCCATCGCACCTGCCATACTTCTCCTCTGCTACACGTATGCCGATATCGTGTGTGTAAGCCGCTGCCTCAAGTATAAAAAGCGAGGCATCATCAAGCTCCTCTCCTATACCGATAAGCCTTGCATAGCTGTGCACCTTGGTGAAATGTTGGATTCTCTTTGGATCGCCATCATAGTAGGCAATCATATCCATAAACAAGTCGTCTAACTGTTGTTTACTATAACTGTCACTATCCATTTAATATATTTTTCTCCTGATAATATGTTAATTAGTCTCATTGCCGGCTTTGCACCGACAATGATAACATACTACAAAGCGATCATTTTTTCAATATTTTTACACAAATATTTCTTATTTTTTGCGAACACTACTTTGCATCCCGGAAAAATCCCCTGAATGCGAATTCTGACAAAGGCTTCTTGTAAAGCAGCTCTCCTATCAATATCTCAAACGCCCCGCCTGCAAAAATAGCAATATAGCCTAGCAATGCCACCACCGGGAGTCCAAGCTTAAAAACAGCATTAGAAACCGGCACAAACGCTGCTCCTGAAAACACAGTAAAAACGCCCATAAACAAAACCATGAATACGATAAAGCCAAGTACATAATACTTATAGCATATGCTTGTGTACAGATATACTATAAACAGTACAACATCAAGCGTAAAAAGTGTGTAAATAAGCTGCGTCTTATCTGCCACTCCATACTGTATCAGAATGACTCTTTCTACCACCAGAAATGTAAAAATAACAAGATTGATTACCGTGCTTGACATCACCGGAATGTATATCTGCAGCTTCTTTTTCAGTGATGTGGACTGGATAAGCTCTGATACATCCATCGACATGATGAGCTGGAATGTGAACATACCACTCATCATAAAGTATATCCCGCCTATGATTGTAGTTCCTTTGCTCATTATATCGGATGCAATTCCGATTACTGCAAGGAATACAAGCATGATCACATTCAACTTCAGTTTGTAGCCATATCTCAATAATTTAAATCCTAATTTAATATCTTTCAGCATAATATTTCTCCTTTTCAAGTATACTTCCAATTTAAAATGCCTCTACACATCAACATATGATCTGCGGATACGCACCATCATATGATAATATGTCGCTGCTATCACTCCTACAAGCACCACTGCTAACACAGGTGCGATAAACCACATTCTCCCGCCATAAATCAAAACAGCTATACTACCTGCAATTGCCGGGAAGATAACTATAAGCGCCAGCAGATAAATATACATTCCCATATCCATGTATCTGAATATATTTAATGAGCCAACCGAAACAATTGAAGATATCATAATAATGTCAAATATCGACCAGATATTAACTCCAAATTTAATAAATGATATTGAAGCAATGAGTATTGTAATTCCAATACGCAGCGGTCTTATAAGTATATCCACAAGAACTGCATTCTCAAAGTATCTTACTCCGTTAAAACCTGCCTTTAAAAAATGCATGCCAAATGCATTCTTCTTGCACATACAGCCGAAGCAGAAATAGTCCTGCACCACCTCACACATCATATAAAAATCATAAACAATTACTATAACTCCAATCCATGCCCAGACTGTTTTTGAACAGGCAATTAGCATTGATGTCAGAATTGATAAAACTGGAATCAGTATATTTGTTATAAGACGATACTTGAGATTAGTCATAACACGGTAATCCCTGATGTATGTTAGAACTTCATTCTTTGCTTTGTTATCTTTTTTATTAATTGTTCTTTCAGTATCATGTTCCTGTGAAAACATTTTTTCATTCATACTTCCTGACATATTTTTCATAACACCTCACCTCGCACTAGCGCATCACAATCTTTGTGTTATTTTTCATGACCGCAACGCTTATCTGGTAAAGTGTCGGAATCTCCTTTGTCACATTAAGTCCTGCAAGCTTATCTATGTTTTCCGCCAAGCATATGCCCTCAAAGCCGTACGGGTTTTTGGTCATTGAATAAAGCACCTTACCGTCTTCATACCATCCGAAAATGAGCTGTTGGCTTTCTTCATATCAATGCTGCCATGTGAAAATATTGCAAGCTCCTCACAATATCTGTGAAAATCCTCTGCAGAAAAATCATCAAACATCAGCTTGCTGATTTCCTCAATATCCTTAACTGTCCACTGTGGCAGATAATATTTGCCCGGTCCTGTGTAGCCTATGCGGTTTTTAATATCTCACGAGTTTTCCTTCTGTTTATCAGAATACTGTCCGAAATAAGTGATTTCACCTTTATAGTCAAGCCTGATTCCTGCTAATATATTTAAAAGTGTTGTCTTTCCTGCTCCATTTTCTCCGATTAAGGCTGTGGCAAAGCCCTGCGGTATTGCGAAATTCTCCACATCCAGTGTGAAGTTTTTAAGCTTCTTTGTGATTTTTGCTGCCTCAATTGCATTCTTTGTTGTCATTTTCATTCCTCCTGACTCGTTTTCATATCATTATTTAAATATGAACTAATTCTTACTTAAATTTTTCATTGTTTATAGCTATCCATAATCATTATATTAAATAAATCTTGATATAATTTGTGATACAAACTCCATTAATAGCTGACCTAATGCTGTCATCACTATATTTATTATACTCATAACCAATCTACTCCTGTCATTCTACATCAAGTAATGCCTCAAGCATTCCCTTAAGCTCGTCGTTTGAGATTCCGGCCACCTCAGCCGCGGCTATCGCGTCTGTCAGCGACTCCTCCACCTTGCGCAGGTGCTGTTCCTTTATCATCTCACTGTCCTGTGCATTGACATAAAAGCCCTTGCCCTGCGCCGCTGTGATGAGTCCCTCATCTGCAAGCTGCTCATAAGCCTTCATCGTGGTTATCACACTGATTTTCAAGTCCTTTGCCAGCCCTCTTATAGACGGAAGGAACTCCCCCTGCTCATACCTGCCGGCCAAAATATCTGTCTTGAAGCTGTCCGCTATCTGCTGATAGATGGGCACTCCTGAATTTTGCATCAGCTTCATATGCTACCTCCGTACTGTATTTATTAACTGTTTATGTGTTATATATACACTATATACATTTTAATGTCAATACCTTTCTATAATTATCTCTCTAAAAATTTCACCTCAAAATTTTGATTTGACATACACTCTTATATCTGATACTATAATATAGCTTGCCGATATGGCTCAGTAGGTAGAGCGACGCACTCGTAATGCGTAGGCCACCGGTTCGATCCCGGTTATCGGCTTCATACATAAAAAACACCTCATTCAAAACTGAATGAGGTGTTTTTTTATTACAAAAATCCCCTTGACATTTATAAAAAATATATTAAAATTATCTCGTTGGTTTATTTTTAGTAAACAAAAAATCTATTATTAAGCCTACAGTAAATATAACGTAAAGTATATTAGAAAAGGAAGTAAACATGGATATCGGACATCGTATGAAGGAGCTTCGTATCCAGTACGGACTTACCCAGCAGGAGCTTGCTGACAGGGCTGAGCTGACGAAGGGATTTATCTCCCAGCTCGAGCGAAATCAGAATTCACCGTCAGTCGGCACCCTGCTTGATATCATCCAGTGCCTGGGTATGACACCGGCGGAGTTTTTTACCGATTCGGAACCTGAGCAGATTGTATACAAGGCAAACGACTATTTCGAGAAAATTGACGAGGAAAAAAACAGCAAGGTAGAATGGATCATTCCAAACGCACAGACCCGCTCCATGGAGCCTGTCAGGCTCACTCTTCATCCGGGTGGCAGTTCTGAAATATATCTGCCTCAGGAGTGTGAGGAGTTTGGATATGTGATAAAGGGCACAGTGAAGCTTTGCTATGGTGGCAAAGTGCACACCGTAAAGGCCGGTGAGTCCTTTTATTTTAAAGCCGGTAAGAAACATTTTATTGAAAATAAGTCTTCAAAGGATGCCATGCTCATATGGGTCAGCAATCCACCAAGCTTCTGACGCTTCCCCTGCAGAAGCTCTTTTATAGGGCTTTAATTACTGCCGGCCACATTTTTAGTGTGTACAGCAGCAAATTATAAACATACAGGTCCTACCAGTACTATAATTACATGAGAAAGGTTTACACCATGGGAAAGAAATTAATTGATTTTATCGATATCACAAAGTCATACAACGGCAATGTTGTACTCGACGATTTAAATCTATACATCAGGGAGAATGAGTTTCTGACGCTGCTTGGTCCATCAGGCTGCGGAAAGACCACCACACTTCGCATGCTCGGTGGCTTTGAGACACCGGACAAGGGAAAAATCATGTTTGATTCAAAGGACATCACAAATGTGCCTGCAAACGAGAGAAATCTGAACACTGTTTTCCAGAAATACTCTCTTTTCCCTCATATGACAATAGCTGAAAACATCGCGTTTGGTCTTAAAATAAAGAAGAAAAGCAAGGCTTACATTGATGACAAAATAAAGTATGCATTAAAGCTCGTCAATCTCGACGGCTTTGAAAACCGCTCTGTGGATTCTCTTAGCGGAGGCCAGCAGCAGCGTATCGCTATTGCAAGAGCTATTGTAAACGAGCCTAAGGTACTGCTGTTAGACGAACCTCTTGGCGCTCTCGACTTAAAGCTGCGCCAGAGCATGCAGTATGAGCTTATCCGCTTCAAAAATGAGCTCGGTATCACCTTCGTCTACGTCACACACGACCAGGAGGAGGCGCTTACCATGTCTGACACCATCGTAGTCATGAATCAGGGCTATATCCAGCAGATTGGCACACCAGAGGACATTTACAATGAGCCTGAAAATGCCTTTGTCGCTGATTTTATCGGGCACAGTAATATAATCGACGGTGTTATGATAAAGGATAAGCTTGTCGAGATACTCGGTGTAAAGATGCCTTGTGTGGACGAGGGCTTTGGTGAGAACACGCCTGTCGATATAGTCATCCGCCCGGAGGATGTGGAGCTGGTGCCTGCGGAGGACGGCTACATGCAGGGCGATGTCGTGTCAAATATCTTCAAGGGAGTGCACTATGAGCTTGAGGTAAAGGCAAACGGCTACGACTGGATGGTACACACCACCAAATATGTAGAGGTCGGCAGTCATGTGGGTATCAAGGTGATTCCATTTAATATCCAGGTAATGCACAAGCCTGAGTCCTCAGATGAAAAGGCGGTGGAGATAGATGTCTAAAATAAAGAAACGGCTGCTCGCAGGGCCGTACCTCATATGGATTATCGGATTTATCATACTTCCGCTTTTCATGATTGTGTACTATGCATTTAAAGGCTCTGACGGAGGCTTCACATTTGAATATGTGGCTGCAATAGCGCAGCACACCAATATCAAGGCACTGCTTTTATCCCTACGGCTTGGAATCATATGCACCATAATATGCCTGGTGCTGTCCTATCCGCTTGCGATGATTTTAAACGGCTTAAAGATTAAAAACCAAAGCTTTGTGGTATTTGTTTTCATGCTTCCTATGTGGATGAACTTTATGCTTCGAATACTCGCATGGAAGCAGCTTTTGTCCAAAAACGGTGTCATCAACTCGATACTCACCACTCTCGGACTGCCGGGCTTCAACATCATGAATACCTCCGGAGCAGTCGTGCTTGGCATGGTCTATGACTTTCTGCCATTCATGCTGCTGCCTATATACAACTCCATGACCAGAATCAAAAACGACTGGATTGAGGCGGCTCTTGACCTCGGTGCAAACAAAGTCACAATACTTTTCAAGATTATACTGCCACTTACAGTTTCCGGTGTCATAAGCGGAATCGTAATGGTTTTCGTGCCATCACTCACATCCTTTGCCATCTCACAGATACTCGGTGGCGGCAAGGTCCTGCTCATCGGAAATATCATAGAACAGGATTTCGTCCATGGCTCGCAGTGGGGCGCAGGAAGCGGTCTCTCACTCGTGCTCATGGTATTCGTATTAATCAGCATGGCACTCGTCAATCTGTTTGATAAGGAAGGAGACCAGAGCGCATTATGGTAAAAGAAATAGCATCCAGGGTATATATGGGACTGATTTTTTTGTTTCTGTATCTACCTATCGTTGTATTAATAGTACTCTCCTTCAACAACTCCAAATCCAAGGTTAAATGGGGAGGCTTCACGCTCGACTGGTACATAAAGTGCTTTCAGAGTGAGCGGATTATGTCGGCATTTTCTACAACACTGCAGATTACGCTGCTTGCAGCTGTGATTTCTACAATAATAGGAACTCTCGCAGCCATGGGTATAAGCGCCATGAAGAAACGTAACCAGACAATCTATCTGGGCGCTACAAACATCCCGATGCTCAATGCAGATATCGTGACCGGTATCTCAATGATGCTTTTGTTTGTAAAATTCATGAATCTGGGCTTTGTGACAGTGCTTATCGCACACATCACGTTCAATATCCCTTATGTGATACTCAATGTGCTTCCAAAGCTCAAGCAGACCAACAAATACACCTATGAGGCCGCACTTGACCTGGGCGCATCACCTCTATATGCATTTTTCAAGGTCACCTGGCCTGAAATAAGCCCCGGAGTGTTCTCCGGCTTTATGATGGCGGTCACAATGTCACTCGATGACTTCTCCATCACCTACTTTACGAAGGGTGCCGGAGTAAACACACTCTCAACCATGCTCTACACAGAGCTGAAAAAGGGTGTAAAGCCGGAGCTGTATGCTCTGTCAACCATACTTTTCTTCACAGTGCTGCTGCTTTTGGTTGTGGTAAACATCAACTCAAACCAGATACCTGTCAGCGCATCAAAGAAGCCTGCAAGGGCTAAAAAGCTGCGCATCGTAAAGCGTAGTGTGAGCATCGCAATTGTTGCAGTACTCGTAATCGGCTGCTTTTCGGTATTTACGATAAGCGCCGGAGGCACGAACAATGACAATGCCATAACAGTGCTAAACTACGGTAAATATATCGATGAATCAGTAATCGACAGCTTCGAGCAGGAAACCGGAATCACCATTAAATACGAGGAATACGAGGAGCCTGAGGAGATGTACACAAAGTACAAGTCCGGTGCCATCGATTACGATGTCATCTGCACCTCTGACTACATCATCGAGAAGCTCATAAGTGAAGGTGAGGTCAACAAGATAGACTACAGCTCAATGCCAAACTATCAAAATGTAAATCAGGATATAATCGACATGTCCGCATCCTTTGACCCGACACATGAGTATACTGTGCCTTATTTCTACGGCACACTCGGCATACTATACAATAAAAAGCTGGCTGATGCATCAGACCTAAATACCTGGGACTGCCTGTGGAACGGCAAATACAAGGACAACATGATTATGATTAATTCTGTCCGTGATGCCTTTACTCCAGCCCTTCGCACACTTGGCTACTCGATAAACGAGACAGACACAGCAAAGCTCGATGAAGCATTTGATATACTGAACAAACAAAGCAGTGATGTGCTCGCCTACTACGTGGATGAAACCTGTGATGAGATGGTTGCTGAAAATGCGGCAATCGCAGTGTGCTACTCCGGTGAGGCAGCTGCCGCCATGGCTGAAAATGACAACCTGGACTATATCGTACCAAAAGAGGGCTCAAACCTCTGGATTGACTCATGGTTTATTCCAAAGACATGCAAGAATAAAGAGGGCGCACAGGAATTTTTGAACTATATCTGCAGTGATGAGCCGGCACAGCTCAACTTTGAATATGTATACTATGCATCACCTATCCAGTCTGTCATCGACAACCAGGATGAGGAAACAAAGGAAAATGAGGCGATTAATCCTCCTTCCGATATGCTCAAAAACTGTGAAGTATACAGAGCTTTAAATGATGATGATGCAACTCTTTACAACACACTGTGGCAGAGGCTCAAATCGGATTAAAAATGGATTGCGCAGCTATATTTTGTATGATATCACAAAAATGAAGTCTAAAAATTGTACAAAAATACATATTGCAAACTTAAACAAACAATGATAGAGTAAAACCCACGAAGCGCCCTGCTTCGTGGGTTTTACTTTTCCACGAGATCCGATATTTTTATGCTCCGCAAGGAGATTCATGAAATACACGGAGTTTTTACATACTATAGAAACAGAAATAACCGCAAGACTTGACAATAATTTCAAGCTTACCATCCATCCTGTCAAAAAGAACAACGGGATGATCTACGACGGATTGGTGATTATCAATCCCAAATTCAATATAGCACCGACTATTTATCTCAATCCTTACTACCATTGGTATCTTGATGGTGTATCCATTGATTCTATTCTCGATGCAATTTTATCCACCTACAATGATTTCAAGCCAACTGAAGATTTTGACATAAGCTTCTGTGATGATTTTTCCAAGGTAAAGGAGAAAATAATTTTCCAGCTCATAAGCTACGACAAAAACCAAAAGCAGCTAAAGGACGTGCCCTATATCAAATATCTGGATTTTGCCATCATATTTGAAGTATATGTAGGAGCCGAGCTGCCTGAATTTGGCACCATTACGGTCACAGATGCGCTTCTGTCACGCTGGGGCATAGATACAGAAACACTAATCCGCGCCTCAATGCAAAATACACCAAGGATACTTCCATGCTCAATAATCAACATGGCAGAGTTTCTTGCCAAAAAATGTCCGGGCTATGCCAATCAGATGCGCGCAGTCTGTGATTTTGACAGCCTGCCTATGTATATCCTTACAAACAGCAGGCAGACAAACGGCGCATCCGCCATACTCTACCCGGGTGTGCTAAGCTCGCTGGCAAAAAAGCTCGGCGGCAATATGCTGCTCATACCAAGCAGTATCCATGAATTTCTGGTAATGCCGCTGGATAGCGATATAGATGTCTGCAACCTAAGCGAATTCATCTGTGAGGTAAACTCTACAGAGGTACGCGACGAGGAAGTACTCGGCGAGAGGTACTACATATACGATAGTAAAACAGACACTGTCTACTGATAATCATATAACCCGATAACACAAAATACCGGATATCATATCATAGATATGTATCCGGTATTTTACTTTCTAAGAACATATTTGGAAATTCATGAAAATTATTGGCCTGTTATTTGCAGAACGATGTACTAGTTGCCAAGCAGCATGTCGTAAAGCTTCTCATACTCTTTCGCAGATGCCTTCCATGAGAAGTCATGCCTCATGGCGCGCTGCATCATCTCCTGCCATCTGTCCTTATGGTTTTCAAACACATCAAGAGCATATTTGATGACATGCAGCATATCATGCGCATTATAATTGGCAAAGGAAAAGCCATCGCCCGTATTCTCGTACTCATTGTACGGCACTACAGTGTCCTTAAGACCACCGGTCTCCCTGACTATAGGCAGCGTACCATATCGCATAGACATGAGCTGGCTCAAGCCGCACGGCTCAAAAAGAGACGGCATGAGAAATGCGTCACAGCCTGCATATATCTCATGTGCATTTTCCTCTGAGTAACCGATATATACTCCAAGCTTCTGCGGATACCTGCCATGGAAATAATTAAACATCTCCTCGTACTGCTGCTCTCCTGTGCCCTGCACTATAAACTGTACATTCATGGTGGAAAGCATCTCCTCCATCACATATGCCACCAGATCAAAGCCCTTCTGCTTTGTCAGACGCGAAACTATTCCAATCAGCATGACATCCTTATCCACAGCCAGACCATACTTCTCCTGCAGCTGACGCTTATTAACGACCTTTCCACTCAATTCCCTTACAGAAAAATGCTTATCCAGATATGTATCCTTCATAGGATTAAAGACATCATAATCTATACCGTTTACAATGCCTCTCAGATGCCTGCGCCGCTCAAGCATCAGACCATCCAGGCCCTCGCCGCCCTCAGGTGTACAGATTTCATCTGCATATGTCGGACTGACAGTCGTAATCTCATCTGCATATACTATGCCGCCCTTTAAATAATTAGCCTCACCATAGAACTCCAGCTCCCCTGAATTAAAAATGTGCTCCGGAAGTCCTGTAACATCAGCCACCTCTTTAATCTTCCAGCGCCCTTGAAACTTCATATTGTGAATGGTAAAGACTGTCTTGATACCGGCATAGAAATTGTCTGAGCCGTACACTGTCTTTAGAAAAACCGGCAAGAGTCCTGTCTGCCAGTCATTACAATGTATCACATCCGGGGCAAAATCTATAACCGGCAAAGCCTCAAGCACCGCCTTTGAAAAGAAAGCAAACTTCTCCACATCCTCGTATATATTGTTGTATGGCTTATCCCCTGCAAAGTAAAACTCATTGTCCACAAAATAATATGTCACACCATCATACTGCGATGTAAAAATCCCCACATACTGCCTGCGCCAGTTGAGATTGACATAAAAATGACAGACGAACTTAAGCTGTGACAGTAATTTATCATCCATACATTTGTACTTCGGAAGTATAACTCTCACGTCATATCTGTCCTTGTCAAAATATTTTGGTAAAGATCCCACTACGTCAGCTAGTCCACCTGTCTTCATATAAGGTATTGCCTCTGATGCGGCCATTAATATTTTAATTTTGTCCATGCTGAAACCTCCCCCAGATTACAGTTATTTAAACAACGATTAATCTGATAAAAAATATAGTATACATCCTGAAACCAATAGAATGTATACTATATTATATCACGCGGGAGTACATTTTGCCTAGTAAATTTATCAAAACGTGGTTTTATTTGTCTATAATGACGATTTTTACATTCCTAGACGTATTTTGTCTGTAATCAGGGCAATAAACTCCGAATTGGTAGGCTTGCCCTTACCATAGTTTACAGTGTATCCAAACATGGAGTCTATCGTATCCATCCTGCCTCTGCTCCATGCCACCTCGATAGCATGCCTTATGGCTCTCTCCACCCTGCTTGAGGTAGTCTTGTACTTCTTTGCAATAGTGGGATACAAAAGCTTTGTGATAGAGCTAAGCATTTCCATATCCTCAACGCACATCACTATCGCAGTCCTAAGATACTGATATCCCTTTATATGAGCCGGAACACCTATCTCATGAATGATATCCGTCACCTGTGTCTCAAGGGATTTTTTCTCCATATATGTATCATCAAGTGGCTCAGTGTCACCGGATGCTCTCTTTACATACACAAGTACCACATCAGAACCGGCATTACCGTTTATCATGCTGTATGCTTCATCACTACTTCTTGCTGTTCCTAAAAACTCCATGCCCTTTAATAAACTCTGCATGTTTTTCTTTTCGTCTGCTACTGCGACATTTAAAGTGCTCATCAAACTCTCCTATGCCGCCAATTACTGTCATGTCAAAACAAATTGTATGCTTTTATGATAACACATTTTGTCGAATTTTGTCGAGAGCGTATTTTTTTTTTAATTTTATGTAACCATTCAGCCCACGCATATTCGCAAAACTGCACGATACCCGTGCTTTCTCTATTCTTCAAACTGAGAGTTATACAGCTCTGCGTAAAATCCGTTCTTTGCAAGAAGCTCATCGTGTGTACCCTGCTCGATAATGTCTCCGTCCTTCATGACAAGAATCATATCGGCATTCTTGATAGTAGACAGCCTGTGGGCGATGACAAAGCTTGTTCTGCCCTTCATCAGATTGTCGAGTGCCTTCTGGATACGGATTTCTGTACGTGTATCGACAGAGGATGTGGCCTCATCAAGGATAAGGATTGGATTGTCTGCAAGAATGGCTCTTGCTATTGTCAAAAGCTGCTTTTGTCCCTGTGACACATTGGATGCATCCTCGTTGAGCTCCATATCGTAGCCACCCGGCAATGTCTGGATAAAGTGATGCGCATGTGCTGCCTTTGCTGCCGCGATGACCTCCTCATCTGTGGCATCCAGACGACCGTAGCGGATATTTTCCATAATGGTGCCCTTAAAGAGCCATGTGTCCTGCAATACCATGCCGAATGCATCTCGCAGATCGGCTCTGTTGTAATCCCTGATATCATGTCCGTCTACAAGAATGGCACCTGAGCTTACATCATAAAATCTCATAAGAAGCTTGACCATGGTAGTCTTTCCCGCTCCTGTCGGTCCAACGATAGCAACCTGCTGTCCCGGCTTTACCTTTGCAGAAAAATCATTGATGATGATCTGGTCAGGATTATAACCAAAGTGTACATGCGAAAACTCTACACTTCCCTCGATATGGTCTGGCTTAACAGGATTTTCCACTGTTATATCCTCTTCCTCCTCCTCGAGGAACTCAAATACACGCTCAGATGCAGCCGCCATCGACTGAAGCTGGTTTGCCACCTGCGCTATCTGCTGGATTGGCTGTGTGAAATTCTTCACATACTGTATAAATGCCTGGATATCACCGATTGTGATGACATTCTTTATGGCAAGTATACCACCTGAGATGGCTACTCCCGCATATCCTAAGTTTCCTACAAACTGCATGATAGGCATCATAAGTCCTGAGAGGAACTGTGATTTCCAAGCGGATTTGTAGAGCACATTGTTGGCCTCCTTAAAGGTCTTTACAGTCTCTGCCTCTTTATTATATGCCTTTATGACGAGGTGGCCTCCGTACACCTCCTCGACCTGTCCGTTTATGTGTCCCAGATACTCCTGCTGCTGTCTGAAGTATTTCTGTGAATGCTTTATGACAAACGAAATAAGTATCATCGAAACAGGCAGGATAACGAGTGAAATCAGCGTCATGAGCGGTGAAATAGACAGCATCATGACCAGTGTACCGACCAAAGTGGCAACAGATGTAATAATCTGTGTGATACTCTGGTTCAAGCTCTGTCCGAGTGTGTCCACATCGTTTGTGATACGCGAAAGCACCTCACCATATGTCCTTGACTCGAAATACTTCATCGGCATACGGTTGATTTTGCTCGTGATGTCCTTACGCATCCTGTAGCAGGTCTTCTGCGTGATGCCTGTCATGATAAGCCCCTGGGCAAACATAAAGATGGCACTCACCACATATAAAGCCAGCGTAAACAAAAGAATCTTTGCAATATAATCAAAATCTATGCCGCCTGTTCCTGCAATCTTGTTCATAAGTCCCTCGGCAAGCGCAGTGGTGGCTTTACCCATGACCTTAGGTCCTGCAACGGAGAAGACAGTCGAAACTGCAGCAAATATCATAACCGCAATTATAGCAGCCCAGTATCTGCCAAGGTACTTTATAAGCTTCTTTGTAGAGCCCTTGAAATCCTTGGCCTTCTCTGTAACCATTCCGGGGCCTCTGCCCATTGGCCCTCTTGGCCTCTTAGGAGGCATCTTGAACTGTTCGTTATTGTTCTCACTCATTTTACATGCCCTCCTTTTCATTATCTAAGCCTGATACAGCCGAAGTATCTGCTGCTTTATCTGTTGCAGTTTCTGCCACCTTATCATCAAGTCCAAGCTCCTTTGCAGAAAGCTGTGACTGTGCAATCTGCATATATACATCGCAATTTTTAAGAAGCTCCTCATGGGTGCCTTTTCCTACGATTTTACCGTCATCGAGCACGAGAATCTGGTCAGCATGAATAATCGTGCTGATACGCTGTGCCACGATAATGACGGAAGCATTCTCTGTCACCTCAGATAAGGCTGCACGAAGACGCGCATCTGTCTTCATATCAAGTGCTGAGAAGCTGTCATCAAACACATAGATATGAGGATCCTTTGCAATAGCTCTTGCGATGGCAAGCCTCTGTTTCTGACCACCGGACACATTTGAGCCGCCCTGTGCGATTGAGCTGTCATATCTGTCATTCTTTGTCTCTATAAACTCAGAAGCCTGTGCGATATCCGCTGCCTTTTTTATCTGCTCATCACTCGCGTCTGCTTTACCAAAGCGCAGGTTTGAGGCGATGGTTCCTGAGAAAAGAATACCTTTCTGCGGAACAAAGCCTATTGACTCGCGAAGCTCGCTTAGTGTGTAGTCTCTGATATCGTGTCCATCAAGCTCTATTGAGCCTCCCGTCACGTCATAGAAACGCGGAATCAGGTTTACAAGTGTAGACTTTCCACAGCCGGTACTTCCGATGATAGCTGTGATTTTGCCCGGCTCCGCCACAAAATCAATGTCTGAAAGCACATCCTCCTTTGCTCCCGGATATCTGAAATCCACATGGTTGAAACGGATAACACCTCTGTGATCAGCCTCAGTAACAGGCTCCTTTGGATCATTTACAGTGCTGTTTGTCCTTATGACCTCATCGATACGCTCTGCCGCAACACCTGCTCTCGGAAGCATGATTGACATGGCTGAAAGCATGAGGAATGACATAACAATCATCATGGCATATGTAATAAACGCAGTCATGGTACCTACCTGCATAGAGCCCTTGTCTATTCTGCCTGCTGCAATCCACACGATACCGAGTGTGATGCAGTACATGATCATGGACATACCCGGCATCATAAAGGTCATGACACGGTTTGTAAACAGCTGTGTGCGTGTAAGCTCACGGTTAGCCTCATCAAACCTCTTTTCCTCCTCCTTCTCACGGCCGAAAGCCCTGATAACGGAAAGACCTGTAAGAATCTCACGCGAAACAAGGTTTACCTTGTCTACAAGACTCTGCATAATCTTGAACTTTGGCATCGCAATACCAACCAGAGTGAAAATAAAAACCATGATAGCAGCAACCGCAATGGCAATCACCCACTCCATGCCGGATTTGGTCTGTGCCACCTTGATGATACCACCGATACCAACGATTGGCGCGTAAAGCACCATACGAAGCATCATAGTAGTAACCATCTGAATCTGCTGTATATCGTTCGTGCTTCTCGTAATAAGTGATGCCGTAGAGAATTTGTTAATCTCGGCATTTGAAAAACCTACAACCTTTGAAAAGGTCTTCTCCCTCAAATCCCTGCCGACAGCGGCACCGACCTTTGAAGCCGCAAAGCCTACAACACATGCTGCTATAAGCATAATTGCTGCAAAGGCTGCCATCTTGGCGCCTGCCTTCCACAGATAAGCAACCTGATTGGCATCCACGTCGATTCCTGCATTCTCATCACACTTTGTCGCAAAAGTTACACCCATGGACTTTAAAGTAGCTGAACCCACCGCATCGATTTTGTCCTGCACCTTGCTTCTTATCTGCTTTATCATGTTATCATCGAGCGCTGCTGACTGCGGGATAGCTGATGCATCCACATCCATCTGCTCCCCCGACTGAAAAGCCTGATATGCCATGACAAGAGGAACCAAAAGCTCCTCATCCAGCTCATCAAGTGTGTCAGAATCAGCTGTCAGCTTGTATTTTGTCACACTGTCATCAGATTTTGAAGCATCCTGCGCCTCATAACAGTCTGTAAATTTTTCTTTCTCGTCAGACAGCATAAATGTCTGTGCCATCTGATAATCCTCCGATGTAATCTCCTTTGGCAGGATATGCTCAATGCCGTGATCCTGAATACCCACATCAATGATGTCTGATGTGTACGCAGGCAAAGCCAGGTCACAGTAAGCCTGTGCAATGAGGAAAACAAAAATTAATAAGATCCATCGCCAGTATGGAATCAGGTTTTTGAAAATTTTACTCATAAACGTTTCCTTTCTTTCCGGTTAATTATCCCCCATACACGAATGCAAAAATATCCGCAATCGTGCGCATACTATCTATTTTATCAATTAGCGCGGATAATTCAATAAAGAAAGTATAAAGAAACGGTAAAAAAACAAGGACCATACGAGCTGATTCTCAGCTCATATGGTCCTTGCTATATAGAAAAATATATTATATACACTAATCCAGGTCTGCAAGACCTACACGCTGTATCTGGAAGGTCTTGTATGCCTTGGCTGTTGCGGTCTCTTTATCCCCACCACTCGCCAGTGACTGATAAATCTTACTATATCCTACGGCATAAATCTTTATAGAATTATTTCCCTCCGGTAAAGTGTCCAATGGTACCTTTACCTTATATGTTTTATTATTTTCAAAGAAGTCCCTTGGATCTTTATTTAATTTACCGTTTTCTTTACTGTCATTTATCAGTTCATTTTCTGTTCCATCATTATTCAGTGTATAGATATCCCAGTCCACCTTCTTTAAGTAAATCTTATCATTTCCGGTGCCAATCGTTTCATCATTTGGATTTTTTTGCGGATCCTCGATATAAAAATCCAAATAAACAACAGTTTTTTCATCAATCTGATTTCGCACAAGGTTTGAATCCTTTACCGTAAAATAAACATCCTGCGTACTGTCTGCACCATCTAGTCTGGCATCCGCTTTATTAGCTGCTTCTTCTTCAATGGCATCATCAATAGTTGCATATAATGTAGTTATGTCATTTGAATCAGTATCTGCATTCTCCTTAAGATAAATTGACGGCTCATGAACTGATGCACTATATGCAGCAATCATAGTGTTTATATAAAGTTTCAATTCATCATCATTATTTGAGAAATCGGAATGTCCTACACCTGAGTATGTTACATTTCCCATTGTGTAAATATAATAATTATTTCTTACATCCTTTGGAGACTGCTCATAAATTCCATGGTTTGACAAGGTATACCATACAACAATATCACTCTCACCATCACCATCAGCATCCTGATTCATATCCAGCTGGTAGTACTGCTTATGAGTGGTAGCTATATTTATTTCGTCAGCAATCTTAAAAGGATATGTGGTAATCTGTCCTGAATTAACCTTGACTGCCTTATTCGTCTTAGCTTCAAAATCATTACCATCTAGCCCTGAATACAGTCTGTACTCACCATGATCATTATCTGCCCACTGATACTGATTTAAATCCGCATAAGTAAATCCCTGATTCTGTCTGACAATAACTGAATTATCGGATTTTGGCTCATATGCAATATCAGTGTTATTCTTTTCAGCAGTCTGTACAGCTTTATCAAAATCCTCATCAGTACTCTGTAATGTATTGCCCTTCTTTAAATACGCATTTGACAAGATTCCATACCTATCCAGTCCGACAGTATCACGAATTATAGAGTTAAACTTATATCCCCAGACATTATTATATTTATTATCATTTTTATTATTACAAAATGACGTTGTATCATGAGCAAACAATACCGGTTTTCCTGACTGGATATATGCTTTTATTTTATCGAGATGATTATTTGTATTATCAATATCATAACAATCACCAAATCCAATCACAAGCATATCGTATGTCTGCAGCTTATCACATACCTCATCCATTTTAGGTACGTTGTCATAACGAACTGTTTCTATATCCAGGTCAAAATCCTTCACTTGACTAAGTAATTTATGAAACTTTGTATTGCTATCATTCTTCTGTGCCTGCATATCAAAATTTCCCCTAAAGCCCTCATTATGCTCCAACTTTGAATTAATCTGAAGAATCTTGACTTTTGTAGGACTGCCTTTTGAATTTTTGACATACACATATCCGGATTTCTGATCATATCTGTAGCTATTTGTAGCCTGACTTACACGAAGCTGCCAAGGCATAACTCCTACATAGCCATTCGGCAAATCATAGACCAGTTTATAATTATAATTGCCTGCATTCAGACTATACATATATTTACCATCATCACCCATTACCGGATTCACAATAGTACCATCACAATATAATTTTATTTTATTTGCAGCTATTCCTTCATTGGTTGTCGAAAACTTACCATCAGAATTTGAATCCAAAAACAGCTGTGCATTAAAACTTGCTTTGGAATCAGCACCACCTGCATTGTTTATTGAAAATTCCAATGTAATCTGATTATTACTAATCTCAACATAATCTGTATCTTTTACTTTTTCCTGCTCCTTGAGTAATATTTCAGGTTTTTCAGTAGTCAGGTAGGTAACAAGCTCCGCTGGCTCATTTGACTGTTTTTTTAAATTTCCCTTGCTGTCCACTTTAAGAACATTGTCTTTATCTTTTGCATAACATAAAAGAGTAAAAACATTTGAACAGTTGTCTATATACTTCTCATTAATTCCTCTGCCATAATCAATAGAGAAAAAGCCATCTGAAAAGACGACAGGAAAGCCTGCCTTTATATAATCCTCCAATTCTGAAACCTTCTGCTTAGTAATATCATTGCCTGAACCTCTGTATGTGTTTGGAGCAGTTAAATAATCAGCATTATTTCCATTTCCTCTTAATGTAAGCTGAGTATTAAGCGCCTCTCCATTATTTATATAATCAGTATCCAGCAATCCCGCATGGCCATTCTTGAGCATATCATATCCCCAATAATTTACCACATCTTTCGGATTTATAACAACAATGTCACCAACATTTGAGTATTTAAGCCCATCCATGTTCCAATCATTATATACTGTATGACCATCTCTATAATTCAGATTATCGGCTACGAGTCCCATATATATCATGTCATAGTTATTAAGGTCCTCTATTCTTCCAATAAATTCTGCACTCGTAACCCTTGTTATTGTAACCTTTTTTTTCTCCGGGCATCTTGATCCAAGCCAATTTTTTAGCTTATCATAATTTAAAGCGTCAGACTCATTTTTTACAGTTCCGGGCTCTATATCCAGTATGTTCAGACTATCTGTCGGATTTATAATGTCTCTTTTATCGGCATACGATATGATATAGCTTAAAACTATCGCCTTTGAAATCTTCTTGTCATAATACGCATACTCGTCCTTTCCAAGAGTACTATTTTCTTTTTTCCTGCTTGTATTCTCTGAGTTGATGTATTCTGCTATCTCGTCAAAATTCTCTGTTTTAGCATCATTGACAAATGCTGTTTCATCATCATTTTTAATAAACGCAGAAGCAAAATCGTCTCTTAAAACAAATGGCACATCATCTTTAGGACTATAGTTTCGTGGAATAACATATTCGTTGCCAATTACAAAACCATATTTATGGGTTCCACTGTCAACCTTATAGTATTTTATGTCATTCCCCCAGTTAATAAAATTATCAGCTGAGTCCTTGGTAAAATTCAAGGAGCTGAAATTGTTACAGCTCAAAAGACCTGCAAGCTTTTTAATGTTGCTGGAATAATCTGCATTCGAATCAGGCCACACAATACCATTATCCACTATAACAGGCATCATGATACCACTCTGGTGCACACGTTGGACTATCTGCTTTACCTTGTCCCATGAAATGTCATTACCGGTATTGTATCCGGTATTGTATTTTGCAGAATCGTCTCCTAAATCCTTGGAAAGAACAGACTTTGAGCCGGAAAGATAGAGTAAATCAATTGTTGACACATCTATCTGCTCAAGCTCCTTGGGTGTGACAGTTTTTACATTGAAGGTCATATTGGCAGTCTTATCATCATCGCCTGTCTTACCCTCCTGATTGAATACACCTGTTCTGAACCAGTTATTGTTCTTGAAACCACCCTTATAATATATGTGTGTAGTATTTACAGGATAATCAAGCGAGCCTTTTTTATCAGCCTCCATTATATAGTCACCTTTTCCTTTACCCACATAGGTATATGTCTGGCTGTCCTTAACTATATCAAAATATCCGTCTGTATCAGTGAGGATTACCCTGCCTGTGTTACCATCATTATTCTCTGTAGCAGAATCAGCTCTTGAAGCATCATCTGAAATATCATCTGCGCCGGTCTTACCTGCCGGCTGATTGTCCGGTGTGACGCCATCTATCTTCTCGTATGGATTCTGTGAATCAAGCACTGCTCCATACTCGCCGGTCTCATCGTAATTAAACTCAATAGGTACCTCAGTGTTCACCTCGTAGTAGGTCTCGTCATCAGTGATTTTATCTGCAGACACATACTCCATCTCAACCGTACAGTATGTATACTTCTCATAATCCGGCTTACTGCCATCCGGCAGACTTGCCATCCGGTCAGCTCTTGCAACAAATTCATATGGTGATGTGATATCTGAATTGTCTTTCCTGTAAATATATGCCTTTGGGTCATATTTTGCTATATTTTGCATGCCCTCAGCAGAACCAATGGCATATGCGCTCTTTATAGAATAAACCACATGCTTCTCAACGGTATCGTCACCTGTGCCTGTATCTGTCGTATTATCTGTACTGCTGTCTGTATCTCCATCAGCTTTCTGTGAATTATCAGTCTCTACCAGATACTGGGTGTTTGTCATACCATCCGGCAGCTTGACAGCCGAAAACGCAACACTGTAGTAGCCTCTTTTTCCGGGTGCCTTAATTTGATTGCCATTTTCAGTCTCTGTATTAGAGCCATCCGCGGTACTTCCAGTACTTCCTGTACTGCCTGTATTACCAGTACTACCTGTATCCACAGATTCAGAGCCATCTTCTGTCTCATCCTCGCCCTGCATGAAAACATAATGGTCAACATTTTGTCTGTAATGACCTGTAGGCAGTCCCTCTTCATTTACAGCAAGCTGGTAATCGGTATTGAACTTATAATCTCCCTCCGCCTGCTCTGTCATCTTATAACCGGTGGTACCCTTGTTTATTCTGTCCATATCTACAAGGGCAAGCTCTGTCCAGTCATCGCCCTGACTGACATAGCTCTCCTCATACGGCTCATAATAAAGAGGCTTTGTGTTATCCTTTTTCTCGGTAGTAATAGGCGCAAGCTTTGTTTTCAGTTCCTCCATATAGGCAGACCTTTTTTGTACACCTGCACCATCTTTGTCAGACATCCTTGACAGTGTTCCAAACCAGTCGTCAGGCTCCTGACCATCAATCAGATAACCGATGGATGCCATTTTCTTGTCAGGCACCACCTCCACTATATTGAAGGGCTTGTCCTTGCCATGTGAGCTGACTATATCAGATATTCCATTGAACGCTACATTTGCATCGACCTTTGTAAGGCTGTCATTCAGCACAAAAGCTGCCACAACGAGACATCCTGTAAGTGTGAGCGATATTGGAACCACTATTTTTTTTCTTAATTTGCTCATTGCGATTGCTCCTTTTGTTATTTGTCATATTTAAAAGTAACTACATTAGAAGAAATACTCGGATCTGATTTCAAGGTTACCCAAACATATATTCTATAATGTTTCCCTGGAATACTGACCTCTGATGTCATGCTTAGTTCCTTGGTTGCTTCATGTTCATGCCCAAAAACCCAACTGTCTTCTATATGGTATGTAAATATTTTTCCACCTTTATAATCAGCCTGCTCTCCTGCAAACTCCTCTATATCATTACTTGGACTTTCTATTCCATTTTCCAACGAATAAGTCTCAATGTGCCATTCAAAGTTATTCACATCATATGCTATACCACTATTTCTTACCTCATACGGATTTATATGTGTTTTTTCAGTATTTCCTCCATTAAGTCCATATATTCCCTCCGTAGTCAGCCAATTACGTGTATCAACCACATTTATCGTTACAGATGTATATTTGGAAGTATCTTCTTTTGAAGTCACCTTAACCACAAACTGCTTTGATGTTTCATTCTCTGCGATAGATAATTTTGCTGTATTTCCGGAAGAATTAAACGTTGTTCCATTCCCATCAGCAGCCCTGCCGGTGTATGACCATATAACCTCTTGGCTTGGATTATTTCCACCCAATATTTTAGATGTAAATTCAAGGACATTGCTATTATCTCTTCTGACATATGAAATGCTCTGACCAGAAACATCTCTGCCACCATAATATATATGTACAGAAATCGGCTCTACCGGTGCCACATACTCCACGTCTGCTCCGGTCGGTACCTTATTGCGCATAGTGAAGTTCTGCTTTGAAGTATACTTCTTGTCTCCTGCCTTAAAGTCCACAACAAGTCCGACAGAGTTCTTGCTTTCTGCCTCACTTAAATCAGGTGTAAAGCCTATGACATTTTCTGCCATAAGAGATTCCTTGCCCTGACCATCTGCCTTCACCACACCTGTTGCAGGATCCAATGTATCCTTTCGCAGATAGATTTTGTGCTCCGATGGTCTGTATATGATATTGTATGTACAATCCTTGTTGTAGATAATCAGCTTGCTGTCGGATGATGATTGCTCAGATGATGCTTCTTCGGATGACGCTTCTTCCGCTGATGCAGTTGCAATATAACCTGCCTCAGGGTTTACTGATGCCACTTCAACCGGGGCTGCCACCGTAGCAGGCTCATACTTAACACCCTTTTGCGCATCAATTATCAGATTTCCTATCTGATTCATGGTCAGCTGTGCCTCATACTGCAGGTCTACGTCCTTTGTAGCATACTTATACTGCTTCGTGCTCGTACCGATAAAGCCCACAACAGCCAGGCCCAGTATTCCCATTATCGCCATGACAATGACAAGCTCAACAAGTGTAAAGCCACTGTTTTTCCTATTATTTGATTTATTCATGCGCTTTAAAATCTTCATGGTTCATCTTCCTCTCCGATTTCATCATAAAACCTTATAACAGCCTTGCGTCAAAATAAAATATTTTGCATTTAACTATGTAAATTACTCACATACCACCTTGCCGGTTTCCTTGTATATCGTGATAACCTTCTCGGTGCTGTTTTTTTGAACCCAGATACGGCTGCAGTACTTGCCGTTAGTATCCGGCTTTTGTGCACCTGAGCTTCTGTCGAACTGAAGCTCTATACTGTCAGAGACGTTCAATTGTGTCTTGCCACTATAATCATCATTCATGGAATAGTATACTTCAATCCTGCTCTTTCCGATTTTACTCGGATCAGATTCCGTACCATTTATAGTCATCTTATAATAGTAGGCACCATCTGATGCCTTGTATATCTTAAGAACTGCGCTGTCCTTTCCCATAGAGGTAACTCTTGTTTTGTTAATTATCGATTCAATATTTCTGGCACATTGCTTCACCTCAACACCCATGACCGAGCGAATGGATATGGTTGCCGCGCCTATCAGTACGACAGATATCGCTATCACTACTATAAGCTCCACCAGAGAGAAACCACCATTATTCTTTTTTACTTTTACAAACATATTGGATTCCTCCCTTGTATATATCGTCAAAATATGTCAAATATAAATATTTCGCAGCTGTTTTGTGTCTTGGAAACCGCTTATTTTCTACTCCTTTGTCCAGTTCTGGTATGTAATGAGTGTAGCATAATCTATTTTTGTATCCGCCTCTTTCTTGTTTGAAAAAGCAGAAACATTACCCAGATAGTTGGCACCATCCATGAACACATCATACAGGTGCAGTGCATCGTCTGCATCACTTACCTTTTCAAGAAGCAATGCCTTAAATACCTCCTGTGTACCATTATCAATCTCGCACTGCTCTTTGTTTACGATTATCCTGCCCTTTGCAATTATAGTACCTGTAAAGTCAGCATCAAGTGTCACATTTCCTGTAGCAACAATTATATCCACATTGTGTGATTTGTCATTTGCATCATAGGTGTAGTTACCGTTTTTGACAATTGCCTGGTATTTTTTTCCCTGATACTCAGTCTCAAATATATGTTTATTACCGGAATTTGGCACTATTTTCAGCAAATTGGTATTGTTAACTATATTTGTAAAAAGCGAAACACTTGCTGCATTTGTCGGTAAATCCGCATAATTCGTCAAAAGCTTTGAGTTTAGTGCAGTATATGTGCGCTGTAAGGCATCCGACTGTGCATCCATGTCCACACCATCAGCTATGCCCTTCAAAAGGCTTAAATTGCTGCCATCGTAGATGCTGTAATTGCCGGCAGTATAGATGCTTGCTGCCTCATTTACCTTTATGCTGTCAGTATAGAACTTAGTGTATCTATTGAGCTTGTCACTGTCTGCGCCAAAATAGTCTCTGTAATACTCAGCAGCCTTATTCGTTGGCAGATTGACATAATAGTATACAAGTCCATCATCATTATTATCAGTAGAAGGAACAAAGACCTTCTTTATACACTTGTCGATTGTCCTGCCATCCGGCAGATATGCTGAGAGAGCCTTGCCTGTCTTTGTACTGACCACATTGGTATTTATCTCAGTATACTTCGTCTGATCCTGTCCGGTTGCCGTGATATCCTTATACTCCTTATAGGAGAGTGGATTCTTATTATAAAGCGATTTGGCATCCGCACCCTCTCCACTTGTGCCTATGCACTCAGGCGGCACAAGGTATGCTATCTGGTCTCCCTTTACAGAAATTGACTCACCCATAGCCACATTGCTGTTTTGTGTACCCACACCACTTGAATTTACAATAGCCTGTGTATTGATATATGCAGTTCCTGCTAACATAAGCTCCCTGATATTTGACATATCAAGAGATGCCTCCCTGCCGTTTATGATAATAGCAGAGCTATCGCCTGCGACAGGATTTTCCTTGTCATCGCCTCCATTGCCAAAGCCGACGTACTTTGCATTGTTACTCTTATTATTCTTGCCAAGTGTGACCTTTGAGCCTGTACCCTTTAAGGTCATGTCATCCGCCACATATGTCATGCCATCCAGATTGACTGTTGCACCATTTACATTTATGTTGCTTGTCCACAGCTGACACTGTGCATCAACAGAAAGTTTACTGTTATTGTGTACACCAGCCATGTTATTTTTTATTGTAGCCGTATCTTTTCCGGCAAAGTCTCCCACCTCTATATCGCCCTCTGCAATCATATAGCTGGTATCCTTTACATCAAGTGTGGCATTGTTTGGAATAACAACACTCGTAGTAGAAGTTCCTGTGTCTGCCGCATTTTCACAGCCGGCGTAGAGATTGCCGGATAAATTCACTTTAGTAAGTCCTGATGTAATTTTCAGTCCTTCATTTCCTACAAGAGAATATGTAAAAAGCTCTGGAACTCCTCCCGATGCTGTAAAGCTCATGGAAGGAACCCCCAGAGAAATATCCGTCTCTATTATTGATTTAAATCCCTTTTCATCGGTATACTCTACCCTTAGTCCATTCAGCACGACACGGTTTTGGTACACCTTGAGATTGCCATTACCGTATACATCGGCATTGGTCGATTTGATAATAGCACGTGGCTGATTGTCTTTATTCTCGAGAAGCTTCGGGTCTACATATTGTATGAGCTTTCCCCTATTAAACGTCATACCTGTGCTGTCATACTCCAGGCTGGTCTTTAAGCTCTTCAGATACTCCTGCGCAAAGTTGCTCTGTCTGCCGGCCTCATTTATGCTGCTGTCAGAGTAATTCTCCATAACCTTGGTATATCCTGCTGAGTAAGCCTTGGAAATATCTCCCTGCAGACCTGTACATATCTGATCCAGCACACCCTCTGCCGAGTAAAAGTTATCTGTATTTTTTTCATCCGTCACCTTCATCTGGAGGTTCATAAGTGCTATCCACAGCACAGTCACAGCTAAAACAGCCACTATAGCCATTGCAACTACAACCATCACAAAGGAAGCACCACGGTTATCGTTACGCTTCATAATTAATACCCCATGCTTCCGGTCATCGTAACAACCGGGTCTTTATCATTAAATATATCATCCAGTGAAGCCTTGCTCTCGTATACAGCCACCTTCACATCATACAGCCTTTCAGATGCATTGCTTTTTGTCAGATTCTTTATATCGACAATTGCCTTTACATCATTCTGAATTACATTGTTATTAAAGCCATATATAGCCTGCCCCGGCTGTAGTGGATTATCCGGTGCTCCCATATTTACATTCAGATTGGTGGCTATATGAGTATAAGCATGACCTGTACGATTTCCCGGCTCACTTACCTTCACATATGCCTTATATGTACTCTCCTTCGTGCTCAGCTCTGACTGATCCGATATAGTCTTTTGCTTTACAATATTTACCGTGCAGTCCAGCTTGCCCTTATTATTGATTATAATGACATCGTTGCAGGTATTGTAAAGTGCTCCTGTAGATGTGTACCATGGATTGTAAAACAGATAGACATTTCTCAGATTATGGTTCACAGTATCTGAAGAATTGTCGTAAATCACCATGGTATAATCATCCTTCAGTGCACTATTCGGATCCGGAAAAGTCTTTCTTACTCCATTCTTATTGATAGAATATGAATACGACACCGTAACCTTGGTAGCCTTATTGCTCTCAGCTCCATACTTTTCTATATCTATGGTGATAGTTCTTTTGATATCCTGCTGAGTGATGCCGCTGACATCCGGCATATTATTAAATGCAGATATAATATTTGTAGCAGAATACTTGTCTGCACTCATGCAGTCAAAGTTTGCATCCATGGCCGACATATCTGCCACCTCGTCCATGTTGTACTCTTTAACCTTATCTATATTTGATGCATCCGATTTTGCATCCACTGTCACAAGAGCATTGTATTTCTTTGTGCCTGACTGCACACCAGACATATAGAAATAATACTTGTGTGCATCCGACTCCCTGAAATCCCAAAGCGATGTATCGATTATTTTGGCTGATGCATCAGTCTTGTGAATACAGCTAGTGATGACATCGTCCTTGTTTACAATCTCAGCACTGATATCCTCAAGCCTCTTTACATTATCAAACTTGCCCGACTTCTTAAGAAGCTCACATGCACTGCTTCCATCTGATATATTAAAGCCGTCCGCAATGTCAAAGCACTCTGACGGATAGTTGAACTGATATGCCAGTGTCTTCATGGAGTTCTTCTCAATACCCTCCATAATGTTTGTCGCCAGATGTGTAGCATTCATCTCGTTTTTTGCCTTTACATTGGTCTTTGTAGCTGTGACAAATGCATTCAAAAAAGGAAGCACGATTATTGCGAGAATAGCAATCGACACAATAATCTCCACAAGTGTTACTCCTCGATCATCGTTTTTTAGCTTTCTCAAATCTGCTTCCTCCCCTCTTGTATTTTGTTATCTCATAACTCAATAATCTAACATTTGATATTTATCACTTACGGTCTCAATAACCCGCTAATCTAATAATCTAATATTATAATAATCAGTTGTTAGTTTGTTGTACCAAACAGATTATTTGTACCATGTGGTACTGCAGGTATGTATGGTGCCTCATATGGCTTATCAAGTCCATACAGGAAATATGAATCCACAAGCATCTCACCTGTCAGCTTGCCTGTCGAATCATCAAAGCTCACATTGAGCGTGCTGATGGTCTTCTTCTGTGATGAACCAATCACCTCGCCGAGCATAGCCTTAAGCCCATGATACTCTGTCTTGAATGCCATAACCGTGCTGACATCATAAAGCTGATAGCCTGTAACCGTAGACTTTGCAGAGCTTGATGATGTGCTGCCATCATCTACACTGCCGTCGCCTGTCTGTGACTGAGAGCTGTTGCCATCAGCGGTCTGAGAGCTCTGCGAACTGTCTGCATTACTGCTATCCGTGGTACTGCTGTCTGAACTGCTTCCTGACGAAGAATCTGTACCTGCATCGCCGGTCGGATTATTCACATCAATAGCTGTCGGTGAGCCGACTGTAAGCTCTGTAATATTTGTATTGGTAGATTTCTCGATAGCAACCGCATCCATGATGCCGTTTTCAATCTGTAAATATGAAGGGAAATTGTCATATACCTGCTGCATGGCATCAGACATATCCTTTGTCTTCTTTGTGTAGTCATCCGCCTTTGCCGCAAGTGCTGAAAGCTGATTGTACTGTGATTTCAGATTCATATTTTCGCTCTTGAGTGAATCCCTCTTATTGGACTGTGGTATAAAAATAAAAAAATATGTCAGTGCTAAAATGGCAACACCCGCTAATATAATAAGTAACTTTTTATCTCTCGTTGACATTCTAACACCCCCTACTGATTTGTACTGTCTGTATCTGATGATGAATTGCTATCCGTCTGTGCCTGTGATGACGCGTCCCCTGAGGTATCAGCTGACTCACTGCCCGTGCCATCCGACGATTCAGAAGCAGCACTGTCGTCTGCCTTTACATATGTGCAATCTACTGTGAACTGAACCTTTGAGGCACCGGTCTCATCAACCTCCTCTGTGATGGTTGACACATTGGATACCATGATACTCTCAAATGTACGAAGCTGTGCAATCACATCAGCCGCTATATCCTTGCTGCCTGTCTTTATGGTCATCGAAACACCATCAGTCGTAACAGACATATTCACAAGCTTTGCCTCTGACGGAAGCTTCTGTTCCAGCTCATCCACGAAGCCCGTTATCTCATCATTCTTGTTGGATGAGGCGCTCTCAAGAAGCTTAGTCCAGTCATAATCCTTCTTGGTCTGGTTGTACACATCATATATATTCTGTGCATATGACAAATCAGAAACACGAGCTTTAAGCGTCATATTGTCTGAAGTTAAAACAAGATTTGAAAAAATGCTGTATGCCGTGATACCAACTGCAACTACCACACACAATCCAAAAATGAGAAGCTGCACCGCAAAAGAAACAGGCTTTTCTGCTTCCTCCCCTGCCGGTACGGGAAGAGGCTTCCCATCAGGACCGACAGGTGGATTTCCCTGCATACCAGCCTGTGCGCCGCCAAGTGGCATGGCACCTGCGGCTGTCCCTGCCATAATCGGAGCACCGATTCCCTTGTTTTTCTTACTATCTAATATATCAAGCGGGCTCAGTGAACATCCGACACAGTTGAAATACTCTGCCAGCTTTGCCTCTGCGAGGTTTATGCTCTTTGCCACATGTATGCCGTCAAACTGCTGGAGCGGAACCACCTTGACATTGAGTTCATTTGTCAAAAGCTTTGAAAGTCCGCTGAAATCAGCACCTAAGCCTATGAGGAAAATTCTCTCGATAGGAGTATCTGAGTTTCTCGACTGATAATAGTCTATAACTCGTCCGAGACTGCTTATCAGATTGGAAAGTGCATATGAAACATTCAGACGAAGCTTCTTAAAGCGCTCCGAATCAATCTCATGCCCCATAGGATCCATGCCGCCGCCCGCCGGCTCATCAGGTACTGTGCCATCAGGCCTTATTGCAAGGCAGGTCTTTCTGCGTGCCACATCAACTGCATCGGTAAATGACAGATACTCTCCAAAAAGCTCACTATCCTGAATCGCCTCAATAGCATCAGCAAGTCCATAGTTGACATTGCGCTGCAGCTTTACCATGCTTCCATTCATTACAGTCAGTGTGGTAGAAGCCTCATCCACCTTGACAGTCACCTTCACATCTCCCGGAATCTCTCTTCTCATGAGCTGCTTGATGGCATTTCCACTATAGTCAAGTGCTACAAGCTGCAGCCTGCAATCAGCTGCAAGAGCACCATACGACAAAATAAGATCATTAGGCACAGCAATAACCGAAAGACGTAATTTCTTATCTTCCGGTCTGTCAATCTTCTCTATAATCTGATGTACCAGCTTGTACTGGCTCAAATCCACCGGAAAATAATCCGATGCATTCATTGCAATCATTTCCTTAAGCTGTTTTTCCTTAACAAGTGGAAGCTCAATATCTCTGCTTGCTATACGCGCAGAATTTAACACAAAAACAGCTTTTTTGGTGGAAATCTTCTTTTCCTTCAGCTTACTGTATAAGATAGAACGAAACATCCCATCCGGCTGTACCACTCCATCATTAATCATCCCCGGTGGTGTCGGAAAGCCGAACATATTGTAAATCTTGGGATTTTTTGCTTTGTAATCAATCTCAACTACTCTGGTAAGGTTCTCCCCTATTTCAATACCGAGTACCCTATTTGCCATAACCTAGTCCTCCGTGTTTATCTTTGTTTTACACTGTATACATCTGTAAAACATTCGTAACTACTCAGTTACAAACATTCTATATATATATTTCGGTATATCTGTGTCTTCTCTGCTTTTGTCTCACTGCTGGTCGTACTGCCTGTTTTATATTAAGTACGCTATATTATAACACGTTTTTTAAAAGCCTGCGAGTGTCAAATATGCCGATATCATTTTCTCACCCCATAGCATCGAAATAAATATTCCGGCTGCCAAGTACGGTCCCATCGCAAGTCTGTTGCCTGCGTTTGTCACTTTCATACGAATCAGATGTATCACGGAACCGATGATGCATCCTAAGAAAAATGCTAATGTAATATTCTGCCAGCCTATCGCAAGACCAGCACATGCCATGAGCTTGACATCTCCGCCACCTATGGCTCTTCCTCCACTTACAAGAAGAAGGATTTCAAGGAATAAACTGACACAAAAGAATCCTATCACATATTCAGACCAGTTATCATGGTCTAAAAACACATGCAGGATTCCAAGCACCAGTATAAATATATTGATTCCTAATGGAATTTCATATGTTCTCCAGTCTATCACACTCAGAACTATGAGTGCAGATGTGAGAAAGCAGTAGATGATACTCGTAAGCTCAAGTCCATTTACTGCAAAAACTACTATGTATAATATACCGTTTAACGCCTCAATAATAGGGTATTGAGGTGATATCGGTTCTTTGCACTTGCGGCATCTGCCACGAAGAAACAACCAGCTGAAAACCGGCACCATATCGTACCACGCAAGCTGATACCCGCATCTCATACAGTGGGACCTTTCGGTCACCACTGTCTCATGCTGCGGTATGCGGTAGATACAGACATTTAGGAAGCTGCCTATAACTATACCGAATGCAAATATTAAGATGTAGATGGGTATCAGTTCTGGTATCATTTAATAATTATCCCTTCAAAAATTAATTTTTCGGTTTAATCTGATCGTCTGTTCCAGTTGCAGTATAATAATCAGATGATGCTGAATATGTAATTTTTCCTGTTGCACTAGTATAAGTAATAACAATATTACCAGTCCACTTAGTTCCCTTTAACCTTGTATTTTCCAAACCAGTATCCGTTAACGGAGTTTGTGCAGTAGGATCAATCACAGGATCAGCATCTTTTGAAACTGTAACTTTAATGGTAGCTGGAGCACCTTCTTTATCTGAATAATATGTCTTTAATGTTGTTGCAATACTATCACAGTTCTGAATATCTGTTGCTTCTCTTGACTTCTCAACATACTTGATAAGCTGTGGAGCAAGTACACCTACAAGCACTGCCATGATAGCGATTACAACAATAAGCTCTACAAGAGAGAAACCTTTGTTGTTCTTCTGTTTCTTTCCTAACTTTTTAAATACATTCTTTACCATAGTTCTTTTCTCCTTTTCATTATAACATGGTTTTTGTGCAAAGAGCTGTGCCCTATCAGCATCTCTTTGGTTTGTATGCGCTCATTGTACCATAAATCAAAGCATAATGCAAGTTATTTTCTAGTACAATAGTATCATTACTGTATAATTTTTTTCGCCTTTTTTAGCAATTTTAACCAAATTTTAACCGATTTATTGCATTTAAATCATATTTTTTCAAAGAAATAATCTCCCGGGCTGTATTTTGGCACAGCGTGAGGGGCTTCACTCCATGTGACCGGCTAACGCATACACTCTCGTGAGAGCTACGCTACACTGCCAAGATACTGTAGGAATTATGCTTTTAGATTTTCTATGCTTGACGAAACCGTCGAAACGCGCCGTTCGTAGAGAATGAAGCCCCATCCTACTGTCAGCAAAAGAGGAAGCAACCCCCGAGTTCTCGTCCAAAGATTGCTTCCTCTAATTTACATTTCACTACAATATTAGCTCACAAGCCATTTTTTTACAGTTTCCTCATCAAAATCCACACATTCAGCTATATCTTCTATTGAGTGACCTTTTTTCTGAAGTTTCAAAGCTGTTATTTTTGCCTGACGAATTCTGCCTTCTTCTCGACCTTCTTCTCTACCTAATTCTCTGCCTTCATTTTTCTGCTCTTCCCACGCCTTACACATATCAATCACCTCTTCTTTC